>Ga0307477_10000429_pt1 | contig 47477 bp, 42 predicted proteins | sample atmos_gasesECM2C_FD_203316 | JGI IMG/M metagenome (GOLD analysis project Ga0307477, IMG submission 203316) | Hardwood forest soil microbial communities from Morgan-Monroe State Forest, Indiana, United States - atmos_gasesECM2C_515 | ecosystem: Environmental > Terrestrial > Soil > Temperate... | reverse complement strand
CATCAGCCAGCAAGTCCTGGTTCCTGCCTCCAGAAGCCGCCTGATCGGATAGCCCCACCAGCCGCCGGTGAGATGATGCATCATCAAAAGTGCCATACACCCAAGCGGTATCGAAAACCAGAAAACGTAAGAAAACAAATAGGACTGGTAGGCTTCCCGCGGAGCCTCCAGTCCCAGAGGGCCGAGGAGAAAACAGGACACCACGAAGAGACCTCCCCCGATAAGGGCGAATCGTTGGATGCGGTCCAGTTGTGGCTGAAATCTTTCTAGATCGTTCATTATGGTTGCCCGGCGGCCGGTCCCTGCGCATTCCCTGAGCCGCGCGTTAAATGCGCCCGATCGCTCTCGGGCACCTCCTGCATGGTGGCGTGCTGGCTGAGTTGAAGCGCGCGAATGTACGCGGCTATCCGCCATCGGTCCTCAGCTTCTACGCGCGAAGCGTAGCCGTACATGGAGCCAAATCCATTGGTAATAACTTCAAAGAAGTGCCCGGCAGGCGCCTGCCGCACACGATCGAGATGGAACGAAGGCGGCGGAGGGAATCCGCGCTGCACGATCATACCTTGGCCGCTGCCCGTGTAATCGTGGCAAGGAGTGCAATAGATGTTGTAACGCTCGCGTCCTCGCTCCAAATCTGCGCGCGTCATAGGAAAGGGGAATTTATCGGAGACCACCCCATTCACTTTGCCGGTATAGAGCAATTCGTCCGTATGGAGCTGCCCGCGCGCCACGGTACCGGGAACAACCGGGCGCTCCGAGCGGCCATCATCGAAGAAATTGCTTGGTTCGTACGGAAGATATTTTGGTTGTATATGCATGTCGAGCCGGCAGCCGACCAGCAGCAGGGCAACTCCGCCGAGGCAAACGAGTTTGCGTACGCCAGCGAACACACGGCTCATCCCTGTTTTGGCCGCAAAGGCGCGGTAATAAAAATCAAACTTCAATTTCAAAGACTCCCTGGGGTTGCAAAGTTTTCAAAAACTCCGCTGTTTTGAGCAAGTCGAATCTTTTGTCCCGCGCCTTGACCACCAGGAAAAAGCGATCCTTTGAAGCAAGCGCGAATCTAGCCACGTTAAAAACGGGATGATACGGTGTTGGCAGCCCGTTCATGGCAAGCATGCCAAAAACGGCGCAAAGGGCTGCGCCAAGAATGGTTAATTCAAACGTAATCGGTATCCAGGCCGGCCAACTGTTATAGGGCTTGCCGCCAATATTCAGCGGGAAACTGATGACGTTCGCGTAATAGCACATAAAAAATCCGGTCAGCCCGCCCAGAAGCCCTCCGGTAAAAACGACCGCTGGTAACATGGTGGGTCCAAATCCGACCGCTTCGGCCATGCCTTCGACGGGCATGGGCGTAAATGCATCAATGCTCTTGTAACCCGCATCGTGCGTGCGATGCGCCGCAGCGAGAAGCTGTTCGGGCGTCTCGAACTCGGCCAACAATCCGTAAATTGCTTTGCGTTTCACGTGTTACTCGTGAATCTCCGGATTCGGATTCCGCACCCGCGCCAGATAGGAAGTGCGCGGTTTGGTGTTCAATTCTGCCAGCAATGTGTAGTTCCGCGATTGCGCTTTCAGTTTCGAAACGCGGCTCTCCGGATCGTTGATATTACCGAAAACGATCGCGTCAGCCGGGCAAGCTCCCTGACATGCCGTGACAATATCGCCGTCTTTAATCGCCTGGTTGGCTTCTTCCGATTGAATTTTCGCCGCATTGATTCGTTGCACGCAGTAGGTGCATTTTTCCATCACACCGCGGCTGCGCACGGTAACGTTCGGATTACGCGCGCCGTAGAGGCTGGGCGTTTGCCAGTCGGAAAACAGCAAGAAATTAAATCGGCGCACCTTATACGGGCAGTTATTCGAGCAATAACGGGTTCCCACGCAACGGTTGTAGGTCATCTCATTCAGTCCTTCCGGGCTGTGAGTGGTGGCTCCCACCGGACACACGACCTCGCAGGGCGCGTTTTCGCACTGCATGCAGGGCATGGGCTCATAATACATTTCGGGATTTTCGAGCCCGCCGCGGAAATAGGTATCCACTCGTATCCAGTGCATCGCACGTCCGCGCATTACCTGGTCCTTGCCAACCACCGCGATATTGTTTTCAGACTGACAAGCGACCACACAAGCGTTGCAGCCGACGCATTTGTTTAGATCAATGGACATGCCCCAAGCGTAGCCGTCGTATTTAAACCCGGGATAGAGCGAAAGCCCCTTGGCCGCTTCGATTTTGGGATCCTTGGCAAAGTCCGGATTGGCGCGAAATTCTTCCAAAGTTGCTACCTGGATCAGATCCCGATGAAACGCCGCGGTGCTCTCTTCTTCCGATGATTTGCCTGGATGGTCGATGATGTATTGATGCTGGGTCACGGCGAAGTAATATTCGTCACCAGTTTTTTCAATGCGAAGGCCGGTGCTTGCCCATGGCGCCACTGAAGTGCGAATGAAATTTGCATTGAAACCCAGGCCAGTACCGACTTTTCCCGCTCTGCGCCTTCCATATCCGAGATGCAGAGTAACGGAATTGTCGGCGTGGCCGGGAACGATTATGATTCCAGCTTTGGTCTCGCGGCCGCCCAACTGGAGTTTTACGTAGCTACCGGTGGTTACGCTTAAATGCTGCGCGGTTGCGGGACCGACCATCGCGGCGTTGTCCCAGGTCAATCGCGTGTTCGGTTTGGGGGTTTCCTGCAGCCACCCGTTATTGGCGAAACGGCCGTCAAAGATTGAAGGATCAGGGCGAAACGAAATTTCCAGATCCGAGGCGGACGGAGCTGTATTTTGCGCGGCCGACGGCTTGGCAAAGCTATTTCCGGCCGCAACATTGATCGGCGGTAGCGCCGTGCCGGCCATGACTCCGTCATGTAGCGAGCGCTCCCAGAAATCCTCGAACGCCTTGTCTTTTTCAGGATGTTGGCTGGCCCAATAATCGCGCACGACGTCGTGGTTGGACTTGCCCGGATCGTTGCCCAGTAGTCCGGTGACCTCGTACAGCGAGTGGCAGCCCTGGTAAAGCGGCGCGATAAGCGGCTGAATGATTCCGATGGTTCCGTCATAAGCTCGCGCGTCGCCCCAGGACTCCAGGTAATGTGTGGCGGGAACGTGCCAGTGGCAAAGCTCGCCAGTTTCGTCGTAATACAGGCCGGAATGGATGCGCAGTTTCACCCTGAGCAGGGCCGGGCCAAAATCAAAATCGACGGGCGCGTCGTAGACCGGATTGCCGCCGAGAATCAGCAGGACCTCAACCCGTCCCGCCTTCATATCGTTTACGAGATTGCCTAGTGATTCCATACCGTCGGCCGGATTTGCTTCGAGGGGCTCGGTGTAATACACGGTCTTGCCGACATTGCCGAGCGCGGCATTCATCGCATGCGCCAGAGCGTGGACGTTGGGCGGCTGCTGTTCTCCCGCCAGCACGAGAGACGATCCGCGATGCTGCTGCAAGTCTTTGGCCACCGCCCGGGTCCACTCGGGTGAAATATTGTGAGACGCAGTTCCATTTGCCGACCCAACCCCGAGTTCAGACGCAAGATGCCGAGCGAATCCCGCAACGTCGGTCGCCCGAAGCGGCTTGCGGTGGTCCGCCATTGCTCCCGTGCTGGTGGGCATGGATTCCACCACGTAAAGCCGGTTCGGATTCGCCGAAGGCGTCTCCATCGCGCGGCGAGAAGAGAAATCACGCGCGTAACGAACGTGCCCCGCGCCGCAGGTAAGAAAATCCGCATCCAGAGAGACGATCACATCCGCTTGGTCGAACTGGTAAACTGGATTGACGGGCCTGCCGAAGGCCAGGCTCGCTCCCTCACGCACGTTGTCGCGGCCACACTGCTCGTACTGATGCCACTTCGCCTGCGGAAACTTTTTGAGAATCGCGTGAATCTGCGCAGCGAGCGAAGGAGAAGTAACCGTTTCGGTCAGAATGCGCAACCCCGCACCTTTTGGTGATTGTTGACCGCTCACGTTAGCCATTGCTACTGCGAATGCGTCCCAATTGCTGATCCGGCCTTCGTGAATCAGAGTTTGGGACCGATCCGGATCGTAAAGAGTCAAAACGGAGGCTTGCGTGAAAACGTCCGTGCCACCTAGGCTGCCGGGATGCTCGGGATTTCCTTCTATTTTCGTGGGCCGCCCCATATTGCTTTCCACTAACAAGCCGGTCGCTATGCCCGCAAGAGGCATCGATGTCGCGTAGAAAAGCGGTTTGCCAGGGATAATTTCTTCGGGCGGCTTCACGTAGGGAACAATTTTCTCCGTCGGAAGCTTGGTGCAAGCACTCAGGCCGGCCAGCGCAGCGGAAGCGGCCGCAAGCTTCAGAACATCGCGGCGGTCGATCCCTTCGGGATTTTTCGCCGTGTCGTGAGGAAATTCGTGTTCGAGGAACTCCCGGTATTCCGTAGTTTCGGACAACTCCTCCAGGCTTTGCCAAAAGCGCTTTTTGCCGCCTTGTGCCAGGTTCGCGTTAGCGGCTGCGTGATCGATCGATTTCCGGCCCGGCGTGTTTGGGTTTGCGCTCATAGCCTTCTTTTTCCCGGCCTCATCGGTGACACACGGAACAATTCTGCAAACTCTGAATTTTGTAATCTTTCACAAGCTGTCGCCCCAACTCCTCTTGGTTTGCCGGCACTTCGTAATTCGGATTGAATACCTGGGACTTTGGACGCACATACTTTTCCGGCTGCCGATGGCAATCGAGGCACCAGGACATGTACAAACTGCCTGCGCGGAACGTGAGCGGCATCTCGGCAACCTGCCCATGACAGGTGGTACAGCCGATCCCCTTGCTCACGTGAATGCTGTGATCGAAATAGACGAAGTCGGGAAGCGCGTTCACGCGCGTCCAGGAGATGGATTTGTCGTCGCGATAACTCGCGCGCACAGGCTCCAGCATCGAGGAATTGGTCCAAATCTGCGAATGGCATGTCATGCAAGTCTGCGTCGGTGGAACTCCCGCAAAGGAAGACTTCTCCACCGACGTGTGGCAGTAGCGGCAGTCGATTCCAAGTTCGCCGGCGTGATGTTTGTGGCTGAAAGGGACAGGTTGTTCGCGCGACACGTTCACATCGGTGTACCACGGCGAAAGTTCAATCCCGTAAAGAGCCGCGCCAAGCAAGGCAATGATAAACACGCCGCCATAAATGCTTAAGCGCGAGAGAACATTTGTGCTGTGATGAAATATCTGCGACATCTAAGCCCTTCCACTCCTACTTGTTCCGGCTTTCTTCGTTTGTTTCCTCAACCAATGAACGCATCTCGACGATGGAAATCATCGGCAGGAAGCGGATGAAAAGATAGAACAGTGTCAAGAAAAGTCCGATGGTTCCGACGAACGTAGCCCAGTCCCAGCGTGTGGGAATGTAATTGCCCCAAGCCGAAGGAACATAATCGCGATGCAAGCTGACCACCACGATGACGAAGCGTTCCAGCCACATTCCCACGTTCACTACCAGCGCAACAACAAACAGCAGGGGAACACTATTGCGCACTTTGCGCGACCACAGCACTTGCGGAATCACGATGTTGCAAGTGATTAGGAGCCAGTACACCCACGCGTAAGGTCCGGTCATACGGTTCATGATCATGTAGCGATCCATTTGGTTCCCGCTGTAAAACGCTATGAACGTCTCCATCATGTAGCCGTAGGCCACGATGACGCCGGTAGCGAGCATGACTTTGGCCATGTTGTCCAGGTGGCGCATGGTGACCAAATCTTCCAGGTGGTAAAACTTGCGAATCGGAATGGCCAAAGTGATGACCATCGCGAATCCCGAATAGATCGCGCCGGCTACGAAATAGGGCGGAAAAATCGTGCTGTGCCATCCGGGTACGATAGCGACCGAAAAATCGAAACTCACCACCGTGTGTACCGAGACGACGAGGGGAGTTGCCAGGCCCGCCAAAAGCAGCGAGGCCGTCTCGTATCTCGACCAATGCACGGCCGAGCCGCGCCAGCCCATGGCCAGGAAACCGTAGATCACTTGCGCCGCACGATTCTTTGCACGGTCGCGAAGGGTGGCCAAGTCCGGGATCATTCCGACGAACCAAAAAAGTAGCGATACCGTAGCGTAGGTCGACACCGCAAAGACGTCCCAAACCAGCGGGCTGCGAAACTGCGGCCACATCCACATGGCATTGGGGTAGGGCATCAGGTAATAAAACATCCACGGCCTGCCCATGTGTAGCAGCGGGAACATTCCGGCGCACGCCACGGCAAAAATCGTCATCGCTTCGGCGAAACGGTTGATCGAGGTCCGCCATTTCTGATGTAGCAGCAGAAGAATTGCGGAAATCAGCGTTCCGGCGTGGCCGATACCAATCCACCAAACGAAATTTACAATGGCGAATCCCCATGCAATGGGTATTCGAATGCCCCAAATCCCTACGCCCTTCACCAGCAGGTACGTCACCGCGACGTTAAACAACATCAACAGCGCAAACGAGATTCCAAAGCCGATCATCCAGCCCTTACTCGTTCCGCGGCCAAGAACAATAGAGCTGATTTTGTCGGTAACGGTCGCAAGCGTATGGCCCGGCTCGAGGACAGGAGCCCGGCCGGCTTCGGTTATGTTCGGAGATGTTTCAGGATCCACGAAAGAGCCTCGGAAACGTTAATCCGATGTCAGTCTGCCGGCCCGAAGACGCTTCACGAATCTGAAGCCGGTGCACTGGACTGCCGCCGAAAGCAGCGGGATTGTTTTGAGTTACATTTCACCGGGAAAAAGCGCCGATAAAATCAGTCTCTCGTCCCATTGAGTTTTTCATAGAAGCGACACACTGCTTCTTTGGACTGCATAGCATATGACCGGAAAAGTTCCGGCGCAAGTTCAAACCAGTGGAATTCGGTAACCAGCGGATTCACTCTTGGTACGGTAAAAGGCGGAAGCTTAATTCGTTTGGCAAAGAATCGTCATATGAGGATCGATCGAAAGATGAGTCGGGCGAATTCGCGAGATAAACCGAAAGCGGGTTTCTGAGCCTCTGGTTATTACCACACCGAGAAGCACCGGTTTTGACCCCGGTCCTGGCCGTGTCGCATAAAGCGGCACGGGCGCCGTGAATAGCTCATTAACCCCGCTTTGTTCGAGCCGGCCTGCAACGACGAACTCATTTCCGCGTGGCTTTACTTCGAATTTCACGGAGTAATGGGGAATTCCGGTTTCCTTGACCCATTCATCGAAAAACCAATCCATATGTCGATTTCCTTCCAGGTCCATCGAGGGAGTCATTTCGTGTTCCACTTCGCGTTGCAAATCTTCGGTCGTAAAAGGTCGATATCTATATTTGGTTAGAATCGATTGAAGAAGCTGGCGGAAGCGCGCATCCCCATCCCTCCCTGCGGGATCGCGCATCATCTGGTGAAGCATGTGGATCACCCACGTTCCCTTGCCGTAAATGATCGTGCGGTAGGCGTCTGGGGTTTTCGACGATCGCAAGCGCACTCCCAGGCTCAGTGTCCCGGCGTTATAGGTAGCTTCGTTTGAACCGGGTGGCTTGGCGAGGAGGAGCGAGCGGTAATGGGCAAGCCACTCCGTCGAATAATCGCTCGTGGATTTTTGGCTCGCCGCGTAAAGGAGTGCGAGATAGTTCGAAATCCCTTCTTCGATCCAGGTGTCGCGGTAGCTGCGCGCCGCAACCACATTTCCCCACCATTGGTGCGCTACCTCGTGAAACGGCATCAAGTCCCGCGCTTCGCCTTGCTCCCACTCTCGCAAGCCGGCGCGCTCTTGTTCTTCGGCTGGCAGAAATGCAAGCGTCGAAAGATACACCAAACCGGGCCAGCCCTGGCCAAGTGAGCCGGGAATTTGCGCGACATCGAGATGATCGAAAGGAAACGCGCCGTTCACCTTTTCATAAAAATGAATCGAGTCAAGAACCCTTCTTCCGAGCAGCCTTAGGGCTGCCGCTGGGCTCGGCAATGGCGGTTCGCTGATGGCTTCTGGCCTAAGATCGGGTGTGGGACGGTCGATTGTGGGGATAGACGGAGCGTGCCTGGCTAAACGTGATGCGATGGCCTCTTCCAGCTGTTTGTTTGCATAGAGTTGAATCCTGGGCTGTTCGGTCGCAGTTTCCATTTTGTATTCGCCCATGTTGAATCCCGCAACCCAAAAGGGAACCCCTGATCGCCAGTGTCCTATTTTCACGTCTCCTTGTTCGTGTAATTCCGCCCGGGTGCCGGTGGCAACTAGGGTGAATTTCCGTGGCCAGCGGAAAGTCAAATCGCAGGGCACAAAAAGATTGCCACCGGTTAGGTGGGGATACCAAGTTTCCCGCTCGCCTACGTATTTAACTCCGTTGCCAGCATCGGTGATCACGCTTCCGTGATAGTAAATTTCTAAATGGAAACTTTCTCCGGCCTGAGAACTTGCCGGCAGAACCACAAAAACTGAATCGTTTCCCCGGCGCAAAACATCTTGGCGGCCTAAGTCTTCATTCTGAAAAAAAACTAGCCGCTGTCCGTCATCGGACTGAACTTTCTCGACTGCCAGTTCGCGAGAAAGTTCCAGTCGGACCAATCGATCTCCCGGCCGTGTCGTTTTCACGTGAATCACGGTTTTACCCTCGAGCGAAAGGTCTGTGGCAATCGTCGAATCAATTTGGTAATCGACGGGAGCGAAAGATTCGATCGGCGCAGAGGAAGCATTTTCCGCAGGGAATGACGCCCATACATCGTAAAACCGTACATCGTTGGTAACTCGGAACTGCCCCATCAATACTTGTTCGTCGCGCCGCGAGTCAACCATCACGTCAAAACCTCCCACTGAATCGCCCGCCAGCAACGCGTAGAAAAAGGGCAGCGGGTCGGTCGAAAGCATGTCGAGCATAATTCGCAGCGATTGCGATGGCGCCAGAGTCGCAACAGCCGAGTTCCAGCTTTCAGCAAAATACAAGTCTTCGGCTCCTTCACTACCCCCGGACTTTAGTTGCTCCTGAACCTCGGCGGCGGTGTCATCCGTGAAGCGCAGATAAGCCCGCGTAAAAGTCTGATCGAGAATTGGGACACCGACGAATTGCGCCAAAGAGCGCCTCTCGCCAGGGTCTCGAGGCGTGGCCAGCACGTGTCCGCGACCGGCAAACACCGCGCCGGTCACGTGACCATCGATCGATGGCAGAAACGCGAGTTTGCCTTCGGTGAAGGTGAAACTGATGACGTCCCGTCTGAGATTCAATTCGTGAACGGCATACACTTGCGCTCCATCCGGGCGCAGCTCGTTCAATCGTTGATAGAGCGCGCGCGGGTCTTGTGTCGAGACAGTTCGCCTGCGGCCGGTATTCACTGCACCCGGTGCCTGTTGCGGCGAACAAACTGGGCAGAAGATTAATAAGGCTGTCCATGCAGCCAACAGGAGAAAGCACGGCGAAAATCGTGTGACAGGTCGCATTCGATCGACTGTACAACTTAGAGCATCGTAGCGGCAAGCAATGCGCATCCACACGAAACCGCTTGCTAAAATGGGATGTGCGTCAGACTGCCTTCGTTGCACTCGTAGCCCTGCTCTCCGTTGCGTCCGCAAGCGCGGACACAATTGTCCTGAAAAATGGCCGCAGGATCGAAGCCTCGAATGTGGTGCAAGACGGCGAGCGGGTAACGTATCAGACGGCCGCCGGCCAGATGTCCATCCCCCAATCCATCGTGGCTCGCATCGACCGCGACAATTTTGCGGATTCTTCGGCGAGGGCTGCATCAACCGCGCCACCGGTCTCGGCTCCTCCGATTGATCCTGTTCGCGGTTACGATGACGTTGCTCGTCTCACCGTGCACGACAACGCCATCGATTTTGCCTACATCGCCGAGGCTGAGAAGAATGCGCGATCCGGGGGTTCCACCGCGGTTGAAAAAGTGGCGGCCGCTCATTACGCGGCCGCGCAATTTTTAGTAAGCAAGGGAGACGCCAGCGCGGCCATCGACCATTACCGCCAGGCTCTTTCTTTCGCTCCCGACAATCTGGGACTGCTGCTCAATCTCTCCGTTCTTTATCTGCGCGAAAACCAATTCAGCACCGCTCTCGAGTCCTTGGAACACGCTCGCCGCGTGATGCCGGATTCCGGCCCGGTTGCCGCCGACATCGCGAAGCTGATGGGCTGGGCTTACTACGGTGCCAACAAACTAGATCACGCAGTGGAGGAATGGAAACTCGCCGAGCGTTGGCGACCGGACCCCGACGTCGAGAGCGCTCTCGAAAAAGCCGAGCGTGACCGAGCTGAAGAAGAAAGCTATCGCGAAGGCGAGACCGTACATTTCGCTCTTAAATACAACGGAAGCGCGACTCCCGACCTCGCGCGGGGAATCCTGCACGCTCTTGAAGAAGATTTTCGGGCTCTCGAGTCGCAGTTGGATTTTACTCCGCCCGAGCAAATCGGCGTGATTCTCTACACCGAACAATCCTTTGCGGATATCACACGCGCACCCAGCTGGGCTGGTGCCATAAATGACGGACGCATACGCATTCCCGTCCAGGGATTGGTCAGCGTAACACCGGAACTCGGCCGCGTTCTGAAGCATGAGCTCACTCACAGTTTTGTAGGTCAGAAATCGCACGGCCGTGCACCGACATGGCTTCAGGAGGGAGTCGCGCAATACATGGAGGGGCGGCGCACCGTCAACGTCGGTGCGCTGCTGGATGCGGCGAACCAGGGTTTTGTGCCGGCTCTGGCAGGCCTGGAGGGGTCCTGGATGGGCCTCTCCGGCAGTTCAGCTGCCATGGCATACGCATGGTCACTCGCTGTTGTTGAGACTATTGTTCAGGCGGGAGGTATCAGTGACCTTAGCCGGTTGCTCGACCGCATCGCCTCGGCGCCTTCCATCGAGGAAGCCGTGCGCGACGCCTTACATTCCGATTACGCCGACCTCCAGCAACAGACGATTGTCTATTTACGGCGCGCCGATGTGCGCTGAAGCCAAATAATTCTTTGAGTATGCGGCTGCTAAGATGCTCATTGTCAGAGCGAGGCTAACAACCCGGCGAGCAATGCGGCGCGTTCGGGTAGCGCACGGATCAGCACCTGCTCGCGAGGGCCATGAGGGAAATCGCCGACCGCTCCCAGACCATCGAGCGTCGGTACCCCAAGGGCCGCAGTAAAACTACCGTCTGAACCTCCGCCAGTGGAAGCCTCACCGAGCGCCAATCCCATATCGCGCATCAACTCCTGAGCGTGGCGAAAAAGCGCTCGCACGGCTGCCGTACGTTCAAGCGGCGGACGATTTGTTCCGCCCCGAATCTCCAGCCGCGCACCCTTTGAGATCGGGCGCAAACCTCGCAGTTTCCGGTTTAACTCTCGCCCATCGGTCGCCTGCGAGAAACGGATATCCACTTCCGCTCGCGCATAATCGGGAATTACATTCGAAACTGTTCCACCGGTCACAACCGTGGCCTGCACCGTAATTCCGCGTGCAGGATTGTTTACCTTCATCAGCCGCTCGATTTGCAGCGCGAGTTCGTGTACGGCATTCACGCCTTTCTCGGGATCCACTCCGGCGTGCGCAGAGCGCCCAGTTACGATAATTTCGGCTGTGCCGACGCCTTTTCGCGCAGTCTTTAACCGGCCGTCGCGGCCGAAGGACGGTTCCAGCACAAGCACGGCGTCACTCCGCCGCGCTTCGCTGGTAATCGCCCGCCGCGAACTTGCGCTGCCGATTTCCTCGTCTGAGGTCCATAAGAATACCAATTTCTTCGCGGGAGTTATCCCGGCCGCTTTTAATGCATCCACTGCAAAAAGAGCAAGGACCAGACCGCCTTTCATGTCGAACGTTCCCGGTCCCCACGCCCGTCCACCGGAAATACGAAACGGCATTTTTGCAAGCGTTCCCAGTGGGTAAACGGTGTCCAAGTGTCCCAAGACCATGATTTGCCGTTTGGGCTCGCGTCCCGGACCCAACCAGATCTCGGCGCGCAGGTGATTGCCGCGCTTTGCAGTGGCCAAGACGCTGAGCTTTGCGCCGCGCTTCCGCCATTCCGCCGCTACGAGCGTACCAAAACGATCCACTGCTTTCTTGTCATGGCTCGGAGACTCACTTCGTACGAACACTCCGAGCATTTTCAGCATGCTTGCTTCCTGGCGTTTCAATTTGCGCAAAATCCTTCGCATGGCGCCATTCGGGAAACGGTTTTTGGGGTGGTGCATAGCGCGGGTATGCTAACAGTGGCATTTGAATCGGGCAACGGCGATTCCCAGCCTCATCGTCCGGAAACCTGGACAAGTTCCAACGCCGCTGCGGCTATCGCAGGATCGTCCCCAAATCCCGGGAGCCAGTGAACTCCCGGCTCCTTTCGGAACCAAGTGAGCTGCCGCTTTGCAAATTGCCGGGTGGCCTGCTGGATCTTTTGCACGGCCAACTCCATCGGTACTTTTCCGTTTAGGTGAGACCGCAGTTCCGAATAGCCGATAAATTGAAAAGGTTTTGCATCGGGCGGAATGCCTTTCAATATCAGTCGGCTCACTTCATCAAGCCACCCATCGCGAATCATTGATTCAGTGCGCGCCTCTATCTTTGCGTACAAAGCATCGCGCGCAGGCGATAACCCTATTTTCTGCACAGCGTAACCTTCCAAACTGCTGCGACCTCCCAGATGGATTTCGCCCACCCCCTTTCCCGCGAGCATTCTCATTTCGATCGCGCGAATCACTTTCTGTGTGTCGCGCGGAGCTATTCGCGATGCAGTTAGCGGATCCAATCGTTCGAGGACACGATGAACATGCTCCGGCCCGCGCTGTCGCGCCTTTTCACGTAAACGCGAACGCAACTCTTCAGATCGTTCTGGCGCCTCTGACAAACCCTCGAGCAACGCGCGAAGATAGAGTCCCGTGCCGGCCGTTAAGATCGGCAATTTCCGGCGATGAGCCACTTCGGAGAGAACCTGCAGAGCCCTTCGGCGATATTCACCCGCGGTAAAAATTTGTTCGGGCTCGAGCAGGTCGACTAGGTGGTGTGGAATTCCGTGCCGTTCAGCTAGAGGAACTTTCGCGGTGCCGATATCGAAATGCTTGTAAACCTGAGTAGAATCGCAAACCAGCACCTCCCCATTCAGGCGCTCGGCCAGCCAAATTGCGAGAGAAGATTTGCCGGAGGCGGTCGGTCCTAAAATGACGACAAAAGGGGCGAGCGCGCTCATCTAGATACAGTCCAAAAACGCCACAGCAGCCAGAGCAGCACTGCGGCAGCTACAATGAGTGTTCCCTAAAACCTGCGTGCGATTGAGTTTCACCTCGGTCTTACTGTTCCGAGCCGGGCTGGATATTGTAGTAAAAAGCGGCACGCAATTCGATAAACGGGCCTTTGAACTCGGCAGGCAATGGTTCGAAGGGAACCGAAGTACGAATAGCGGCCATTACCGCCCGGTCCAGCGCCTCTTTTCCGGATGTTCGTTCCAAGACCGGTTCGGTTACGTGAATGTTGCCGTCGCGATCGATGTGGAACGTGATGTAAACGATTCCCTTGTCTCCCATGTAATAGGATTCGGGCAGAACAGCAGTCCAATTCTTCATCACAATATCGTGAAGGCGTCTCATATAACTGTTGAAGTCCACACCCTGGGTGTCGGTGAGGATGGTCATGCCACCTGCTGCACCCGGGCCGTGCCCGCCTCCTCCCCTCCCGGTGCCGCCGGAAACGCCGGAGCCTCCGTCGCCGTAAGTTACCCCGCCGGGTCGCTTGATGGCGTCGTGAATCTGATCCTGCATCTGCTTGCCCGGCGAAGAACTCGGCAAGCCCAGATTGAGTCCCGGTTTGGGTTGTGGCTGGCTTGGCAGCAACAGCTGTGATGGACGACTTTCGGCCGGCGGCGGCAGACTTGCTGAATTTGTATTTGTAGGGACATGCGGGGTCGGCGCAGAAGGCAAATCAACCGGCGGGCGCTCCGGACTCGATGCCGGCGGCGCCTCGACCGCATGCGTTTCCGGCCGCGGGGGTGCGACCTTGCTCAAAGTCTTGGGATTAATACGAACCTTCGGTCCCGGCTCCGACGGCGGAGCCTTCGATAACGAGGGCACATCCGACGGCAGGTACACAATGCCGAGATCCTTGCCCGCCTGAATGGCTTCTTCCGAGGTGGGAATATGCGGCGGGAAAATCTTCGGCAAAAAAATCAGGAAAATGATGAAGCCTATGTGAAACGCGATTGACAGCGATCGGGTGAGAAAGTCTTCCTTCGCGTCGCGCTTTTCTTCCGGCTCGACGAGCAGGTTCGCTTCGCCGGTATTGAAAATATCCGGCTCGACCAGTTCCCGCAACTCGGCCGTCATTTGCTGCGGCTTGTTGAATCTGTCTATCTCGCGCTGCTCGGGTGGCTCTACATAGGCGGGCACCACCACCCGCGAATCGAGAATATCGAGCGAAGGATATTCGGTGATCGGGCCGAAACTCTCGAATCGCTTGGCCGGCATCGAGCGGGAGACGAGGGTGCGGTCAACGAGAACTCCCAACGGAAGGTGGGAGGGGATGGTCGTCGTTCCGTCGAGCGGCGCCGCGCCATCGGATAGCTCGGAAGGCACCACCGTGCGGTCGTCCATGTAGGTGGACAGGCGGCGCGGCGGCTTCTTGTTCCCGTCCTCGATCACCGGACGCACATCCGTAGGAACCAGCGTCCGAGGGATCATCGGGAATCCTGTGGAGCAAACGTGCCAAGTTGGACGCGTTGCGCATGTTCCAGGGTTGCCGCCATCACACGGTTGGCGAGTTCTAGCGCGCGGCGACCAGCGGGACCATCCACCCGTGGAGGTCGGCGCGTGCGAACGGATTCGAGAAATCCTTGTAATTCCGCATGTAACGGCTCTTCAGGCTTCGTCGGCACTTTCTCGAATTTGATCTCGGGTTGAGCACCGCCCGTTTCGACGCGCACGCGCAACACATCCTGCCGCGTGAAATCCAGTGAGACGTACTCGTGTTCTTGAAAAAACCTCATCTTGCGGATGCGCTCGGTGGAAACGCGGCTTGCGGTGAAATTAGCGACGGTGCCATTTTCGAATTCAATGCGCGCCTGCGCAATGTCCACTTTGTCCGTCATCACCGGTATTCCTACTGCTTTCAAATCTATCGCCGGCGAATCTACCAATGAGAGAACGATGTCGAGATCGTGGATCATTACGTCGTACACCACATCGATATCCAGGCTGCGCGGAGTGAAAATTCCGAGCCGGTGTACTTCGAAAAACATGGGACGAGAAACAATTTTCTGCACCGCAGTGACGGCTGGGTTGAAGCGTTCTACGTGACCCACTTGCAGAATGCGACGGTTTCGCAAAGCGCCGGCAACTAGTTCATCGGCCTCGCTAAGAGACGCCGCCATCGGTTTTTCCACCAGTACATCGAGGCCGGCATCCAACAGGCGGCAGCCGATACCGGCGTGTTCCTTGGTCGGAACGGCCAGGCTGACCGCTTGCACACCCTCTGCCGCGAGAGATTGAACGTCGGGAATCACGCGCGTACCAAATTCGGCGGCGACCGTTCTCGCGCGTTCGGCATTTGCATCCACAATACCCACCAGCTCCGCGCCTGGGAGCTCACGCCATACACGGACGTGGTTCCGGCCGAATTCGCCGACACCGACGACCGCAACGTGGATGGGCTTATCGCTCACAATTTCCTTTTCGGCGATGCTTTCTCGGCCGACAAGTTCGCCGAACCAGCTTTTGGCGCGAATGCTTCAATTGCGATCTCCGCATCGTCGGCGGCTCGAATGAGTTCATCGCGATCGAATAAAAGAGTGCGTCCGGCATCGATCGCTAGGGCAGTCGCATTCGAGCGCCGCATTACTTCAATGGTCTTGAGCCCGACCACCGGGACGTCGAATCGCATATCTTGGACGGGCTTGCTCACTTTCACCACCACCAGTTTTTGCCCACCGGCAATGCGCGCCGCACGTTCAATGGTCTCGTCGGTGCCTTCCATCGCCTCGATCGCCACGCATGCACAGCCTCGCACCACCACCATTTGCCCCAGATCCAGACCGGCAATCTGCCGCGCTACCTGGTGTCCGTAAGCGATATCGGCAGCCTCCGAATGGTTCGGTGCGCGCCGCGTCAAGACCCCCGGCTGCGGCAGAAGCGGCCCAAGGAATTTCGTTGAATCCACCAGCTCGATGTTTTCTTCTCCCAACACACGAGCGATGGCGCCGATCAATGAGTCCGTGTTCTTGGCCGGGAGAGAAAAAAGCAGTTTCGCGAGCCGCCAGTCGGGCCGTATGGCGCTGAATATTTTATTGTGCTTCACTTGCCCGGCCATCACCGCATGCTTCACACCCTCTTGATGCAGCAATTCGATCGTACGGCTAAGTTCCCCCAGACTTACCCAATGCACACGTTTCGCAACGCGTTCCAGTTCCCTGGAGGCTTCTTCGCGAATGGCGATCACGGCCATTTCAATGCCGCGGCTTCGGGCGCCTTCCAGAACCAAGAAAGGGAAATCCCCGTTACCGGCAATCAAGCCCCAACCGGATGTGCTATTTCCTCTAGGAGCGGCCACGACTTCCTATTTGACCAGGCCGTTGTCGGCCGATTCGATGAATCGAATTAAGGATAAGACGTCCTCGGAGCTTGCCAGGGTTTCACGCATTTTTTCAAGCGCCTGAGAAGTATTCAGTTTTGAACGCAGCAGAAGGCGATAGGCCTTTTCGATGCTTTCGATGCGCTCAGCGGAAAAACCCTGGCGTTCAAGGCCAATCGTATTCACACCGTAACATCGAGAATCGCGCGGCGATGCAACTTTCGAGAATGGTGGAACATCCCGGGTAATCACCGTATGAGCCCCGATATAAGCATATTTTCCCACTCGGCAATATTGCTGCACCGGACAGAACGCGCCGATCGTGGCGTAGTCCTCCACAGTCACATGACCTGCCAGCGTCCCCCCGTTCACAAATATGGTGTGATCCCCGATCAAACAGTCATGTCCGATGTGAGCGTACGACATGATCAGATTGTGGCTACCAAGGCGCGTGACCCCTCCCCCTTTAACGGTTCCCCTATTCACCGTGGAGAACTCGCGAAACTCGTTAGCATCTCCTATCTCCAGGGACACCCGCTCGCCTTGGTAAGTCAAATCCTGAGGATCGCCGCCGATGACGGAAAAAGGATAAACGTGATTACCGCGTCCAAGCCGCGCGGGGCCTTGTACCACGGCGTGATGCTCGAGAACGCAGCCTTCGCCTAAGTCAACCTCGCCACCCACGACCGCGAAGGCTCCGATCTGAACGTCACGTCCGATACGCGCGGAGCAGGAAACCTCCGCACGCGTATCAATTTCGCTCATTGAGGCTCATCACCAGAGACTGCCGGGGGAGTTCGCTCAGATTCCAGATCGACCATCTTGCACATCAGCGTAGCTTCTGCCGCAAGCTCACCGTTGACGGAAGCCTTGCCTTGCAGCTTGCAGAATGTTCCGCGCCAGGCGAGCACATCCACTTCGACCCGCAGTTGGTCTCCGGGGACAACCGGCCGTCGAAAACGAGCATTATCAATTGCGACGAAATAGAGAAGTTTCTTCTCCCGGTCCTGCACTTCCTGAAGCAGTAATAGTCCCCCCGTTTGCGCCATGGACTCGATAATTAGCACACCCGGCATGATCGGTTTGTCCGGAAAATGCCCCTGAAAGAAGCTCTCGTTGATGCTCACGTTCTTTATTCCAACAATCCGCTTCCATCGTTCCATTTCTTCGATTGCATCGACCAGCAAGAATGGATAGCGGTGGGGGAGAATCTTCTGGATCCCGGCAATGTCGAGGATCATCGTTGCCCTCAGAGTTCTAGTGTACTTGTCATGGGCGAAGGTTACAGGGGCCTGTTTCTGCGCCGCACAATCGGACAATTCTATACGAAACACATCCGCGTTGGAATCGTCCGGAGACCGCCCTCGCGGATAGCCGCACGACTGCTTGACCTCGGAACCGCTTTCGGTATCTTCTAGGAGAGAGATACCAGCGCTCATGGCCGCCGCAGCCCCCATTCGACCTTCACCGCTCCAACCTGAGGATTGGATTCAAGCTGGCTTTTCGCAGCTTTCGGCACACGGTGTGGAAACCGTCCGCGTCGAAATCCTCGCTCGTAACCTGGGCGCCACGAAAGGAAGCTTTTACTGGCACTTCAAAGATCGCGAAGAGCTGCTCTTGCGCCTGCTGCTGCGCTGGGAAGACGAAGAACAGCGCTGGCTGGAAGAGGCAGCTGCACTTCAGTCCGGGGCCGCGGCCCGCTGGGCTCGTTTCGTCGCTCGTTGCGCGGACCCGGAGCGTGCGCGCTTGGAAGCCGCGATGTACGCGTGGTCCCGGCAAGATGAACGCGTTGCTAGCCGCGTTGCAACGCTCGAGGCGAAACGCCGCGCGCACGTTGTAGGGGTTCTCCGTAATGTGGGCTTCACGCTTTCAGCCGCCGAAAAATGGTCGGAAGTTGCATGGCTTATCTGCCTCGGCTGGATGGATAAGACCACGCGCGATCCTGAATTTCGGCTCGGTCACCACGAGCTGGGAGGATTTCTTTCCGATCTTATTCTCGCGGCCTCGGCCCCGGCACATCGCTGATCGCGGCACACATTTCGCTGCGGTAACTCATGCGGCGTATAATAGCCAGCTAGATGAGAATCAGCCCGCTTCAGTTCTGCGCGCACCAATACCCCGAGAGCGAATGAAAACAGCACAGCCAATCGACAACCGGGAACGAGTCTTGCTGGTCGGCGTCAGCTTGAAAAAAGCATCGCGCGGCCGCGCGGGCGATTCAACTTCATCCGGGCGCGATTCGCTGGAGGAACTCCAAGAGCTCGCCGAGAGCGCGGGCGCCAAAATTGAAGCTTCGCTCCTACAAGTCCGAGATGCGCTCGATCCAGCTACACTCGTGGGGCGTGGCAAGCTGGACGAAATCCGCATGGAAGCGGAGATGCGCCACGTCCCGCTTGTGATCGTTGACCACGACTTGACTCCCGGACAGCTTCGCAATTTTGAGAAAGGCGTGGGGCGGCGTGTGATCGATCGCACTCAGCTAATCTTGGATATTTTCGCAACCCATGCGCGCACGCGGGAAGGGCAGTTACAAGTCGAACTGGCGCAACTGAATTACTTGCTTCCCCGCCTCACCGGGCGCGGTGAAGAGCTATCCAGGCTCGGAGGCGGTATCGGAACGCGCGGACCCGGCGAGCAAAAGCTGGAGACCGACCGGCGTCGTATTCGCGACCGTGTGCGCAAAATTCAGGAATCCATCGAGACCGTTCGCCGCCAGCGCGCCACGCGCCGGCAAGCGCGCCATGCACAGCCCCTCGGGATGATTGCGCTCGTGGGATATACGAACGCCGGGAAGTCCACTCTGTTCAACGCGCTCACTCATGCCGACGTGCTCACCTCTTCGAAAATGTTTGCGACGCTCGATCCTACGGTACGCGCTGTGAAGCTGCCATCGCGCCGCAAGGTCTTGTTGTCCGATACGGTCGGATTTCTTCGCGACCTGCCTCCGGACTTGATTGCTGCTTTCCGAGCCACGCTTGAGGAAGTTCAAGAAGCCGCGCTGATTATTCATGTGTCGGATATTTCCAATCCGCATCACACTGAGCATGATGCCGACGTTTTGAAAATCCTGGACGACCTTGGTGTGCGAGATCGCTTGCGCCTGAACGTTTTTAATAAAATTGACCAGCTTTCGGACCACGATCTCGCCGCGCTGAAAAAATCAAACGAGAAACGCGAAAATGCTGTCTTCACCTCCGCAGTGTCCGGCGCCGGGCTGGATGAACTTCTGATTCGAATTGATGCGATGATGCCGGTTGACCCGCTGGTCCGTCTGCACTTGCGAATTCCTGTATCGGACGGCCGCCACCTTTCGCTGGTCCACGCGTGTGGCCGCGTGCTGCAGTCCCAACTGTTAGATGGACACATGGATATTCGAGCCGAACTTCCCGAATCGCTCGCCCGTCGCCTGGAAGATTTTGTTTGGCCTTCTGCGGAACTCTAAACTCTCGCAAAGTTGGCACAACGGCACCCCCTCCCGTGTCCCGGCGATAATCCTTCGGCAAGAACTCCAATTTTTGGCGATTTGTGGAAGGAACAAGCGCGAACTCTGAGACTTGGCAGTCAGGAAATGGAATCGGCAACTCCAATTCTTAGTGTCGCTTAGCGCACAAAAGGCCTCAAAGCTGTGCAAATTATATCGGGTGTTAATAATCGTCACTTTCCTTGCGGGAAGCTCAATGGGATCCTTGAAGTGCGCGATAAGCCTATGATTATCATCTGTTTGCAGGACCGAATGATGGTTGCTGATGCATGGCCAATCCCGCTGGAACTCGATTTTCTTTGCCAGTAACCCCTTCATTTTCCACAAGGATTTCCACAGAATACCCGCCAAACCCCAGCGAAAATGAAAGGCTGCCTGGGTCTAGATTCCTAAATTCACGGCGTTGACTCGCTTCTTTTGCGAGACTATAGTGAGGTGACGAACGGCGGCTGGTCGACCGAACGCCGAGGTTTTTTTCAGAGCCTATGAACCTGCCAAATAGCCTCACGACGCTTCGAATCTTCTTCGTCCCGCTGTTGGTAGTCGTTCTTTTGACTCGCCAGCCCAATTGGGACATTCGAGGCCTTCCCATCCATTTTGAAGTCTGGGGCGTTCTGATTTTGCTGGTCGCAGCCGCTACCGACGTAATGGACGGCTACATTGCCCGAAAGCGCCGCGAAGTCACCACGCTCGGAATTCTCCTCGATCCCATCGCAGACAAGCTTCTGATCTCTGCAGCTTTTATTTCCCTGGTGGAGATGGGCCTGGTGCCGGCCTGGATGGTGGTAATCATCATTGGCCGCGAATTTGTGGTTATGGGTTTGCGCGACATTGCTTCCGCGGAAGGATTAATCATTCCCGCGTCAGCGCTGGGCAAAACGAAAATGATTCTGCAGGTGCTCGCAGGCTGCGCTGTGATTTTGACCGCCAAGCATCCCGCTCTAAAGCCGCTCGGCATTACGCTGCTGTGGCTGGTAGTAGCAAGCGCGATAGCGTCGGCCGTGCACTACTTCCAGATGTTTTGGAGCCAAATTAATTTCCGAGTGCAGCAGCGTCGCCGGGGCGTTGTAATTGTCGAGCCCGAAGAAAAACCTCAGGATGTCCTCACTCGGTAGTTCCGAAAGGCGGCTCCTTTTGGCACTCGCACGTCGAGCTCTTACCTTGGCGGTCCAGAACTGCGCATCTGTTGAAGAATTTCCAGACCTGGAGGCATTGCAGCGTCCCGGCGGCGCTTTTGTGACCTTGCATCACGCTAAGCGATTGCGTGGCTGCGTAGGGCAGCTCCCATCGACAGACTCGCTCGCAGCAGTCGTAGCGCATTGCGCGAAGTCAGCCGCGCTGGAGGATCCCCGGTTTGCACCGGTTCGCTTAGACGAACTGCCCGGGATCGAAATTGAGCTTTCCGTGCTGTCCCAACTGACGGATGCGACTCCGGAGCAAATCGAGCCGGGTAAACATGGTTTGGTCGTTAGCTGCGGATGGAAGCGCGGAGTTCTTTTGCCGCAAGTCGCCACGCAATTTCACTGGGGTACTGTTCGATTTCTGGAAGAAACCTGCGTCAAAGCCGGCCTGGAACCGAACGCCTGGAAAGACCAGTCCACCCGCGTGCAAACGTTTACGGCCGAAGTCTTCGCCGAAGCAGATTTTCCCGCCGCTTGATGAACAATTCAGCTGAAGCAGAACTATTCGATTTCCACGTAATCGCCGGCGTAAGCCTCACGCAAGCCGAACGTTAGAAGAACGGAAGAAGAATTTGGCGCCGTGCGCACTACGATTCCTTCTCCGATGACTTCTCGAGGGGTGTTATCCCACTTATATTTCGCCGGTGCGCTTCCAAACCCGTACACTCCCGCCCAGGAATCCGAATCAAATGCGAACCGCCGCGTTTGGTAAGCTCTCTCATGTTCGGTACCGGTATAGCGGAAGATTCGGAAATAGTCGCCCACTTTCACGCCCTGCGCGCTGCCCAGGTTCACGTAGAAGATGTCGTTTGAACCCAGCTCCGAGATGTAGCTCTTGCCCGTGATAATCATAGCCGTTGCCTTGCCCGAAGGCGGGGCGAACCGGTCAAAGTTATTCTCAGATTTCAGCGGAGGTGCCGGCCGTTCGGCGAAGGGCAGCAGAATGTCGCCGCGTTGGACGTAATTGCAGGACTTCTCTACCTGCCCGACCGATGTATCAGGATGGACTACAACAACCCGCACGCGCCCTTCGTCCTCCCACAACGTTCCCATTTTTCGAAGGATTAGGAATTGCCACTTGGTCCATTCAGACTTGATAGCATCCTCGGTGCGGCGTATTACCGAGAACTCGTCGCCGACTTTTACCCCTTGGCTGGCGCCTTTATTGATGAATACGTAGTCGCCCTCTTGAAAGGTCACCTTATAGTTAGAGCCTTCACCAGTAATGATGTAGGTGTCGAGCGGGACCGCTTCGGTGGAAACGGTGCCCGAGCAATAGAGGTCGTTTCGGATGGGCACCGCCGTCTGATCTTGCGCCAAGGCGGCGGCGCTGAATAGGCTAAGAACGAAGCCAGCCAGGACAATTTTCCCACGCATAAAGCTTGCTCCTTTGAATCACCAGCCCGTGTGGCGGGCTTATCCATAGTATTGCAGTATTGCCGATGATCGACTGTAATAGACGTACTAGGCCTCGTCAATACAATGGTGGGCAGCGCTTTACACATTGTGTACCACATGGTAGAAGCCTGAACTCACCTGTCCTTAGGGGCAGGTTTCCTTGCGTTGGCTTAAACCCGTCTCTAGCCGGCGGCCAAGCCAAGCCGCATCTTCTCCGGACCGGCGGCTGTGAACTGGGCCTTGTGGGAGCAACCGAACGAGATTCCATGGACCATGATTAGCCAAGACAGGATTTGTGCAGTGGTAGCCGCCGAGCACTCCGCTCAGCTGTGGAAGCAGCTCAAGCAGGCACTGCGCCACACTCGCACCGTCGAATTGCGTCTGGATTGGCTCCTAACCGACAACGAGATTCGCGCTTTCCTCCGGCGGCTGGCAAGGACGCCGCTACCGGTGACCTTGATCGCCACCTGCCGGCGTCGCCCGGCGGGAGGCCGATATCGCGGAAGGATCGCGAACCAATTGCTCATTCTCGCCGAAGCAATTCGAGCCGGATGCGCGTGGTGTGACCTTGAGATGGAGAGCGCCTCCAAATGTCCGCCGGAAGTGCTCGATGTTCTTCTAGCGGGGGGCCGAAGGATGGCATCGGCACACTTTTTCGGTGCCAGCCCAGCAAACTGGCGGCGCGTCTTAGCCGATCTTCGGAGCACCCATTCAGACGCGATCAAAATAGCCGCAACGTGCGATTCGCTCGAGGCCGGTCTTCGCCTATTCCGTCTCGCGCGTAGCAAACAAAACACCGTGGTAATACCTATGGGCGATGTTGTCCTGCCGTTGCGGTGCCTGGCATTACGCGAAGGAAGCGCGCTCTGCTACGCTCCGGTCGAAAACGCGACCGCTCCTGGTCAAGTGTCGCTAACGAACGTGAAAAACCTCTTTCGGATCGATCAAATCACTCGCAAGACGTCTGTCTACGGCGTAATTGGGGATCCCATCGCGCATTCACTCTCGCCCCAATTGCAAAATGCAGGTTTCCAAGTCCGAAAAATAAATGCGGTGTATTTCCCGTTCTTAGTCCACGACCTGACGGACTTTCTCGCCGCGGTCAGATCGCTGGGCGTCCAAGGGTTTAGCGTAACTCTGCCGTATAAGCGGAAAATTCTGCGTTATCTCGATAATTGCGATCCTCTCGCCGCTGCTATCGGTGCAGTGAACACAGTTGTTGTTCGCGGTTCGAATAAGCTCTACGGCTACAACACGGATTACGTGGGAGTCCTTCGTGCACTTCAAGAGCGCGTCGCTCTTGCCCACAGCCGGGTGTTGATTCTCGGCTCTGGCGGCTCAGCGCGAGCCGTTGCCTTCGCCCTGGCGCGCTCTGGTGCCTCGGTATGTATTTGTGCGCGTCGGCCGGAGGAAGCCAGAAAGCTCGCGCGAGCAATCGGAGGCGAAGAATTGGCACGCGCCCGGCTAAAAACCGAGTTTTTTGATGCCATCGTCAATGCAACGCCGGTTGGAATGTATCCGCAAACCGTACGTTCGCCTTTGGCCGCGAACGAGTTAAACGGCCGGCTCGTCTTCGATCTAATTTATCGGCCGGTTCAAACCAGGCTCTTGCAACTTGCCTCGCACCGCGGCATCGAAACCGTATCGGGGCTGGAAATGTTCCTGGCACAAGGCATAGCGCAATGGGAGATATGGACCGGCCAGCGCGCGCCGGCTGCGGCCATGCGCAAATCCGTTCTTGACGCTCTGGGGACTTCCGGCCAAGAAATCGTTCGAGCAAGGCCGTGATTCAACCCAATTTCACAACGTTTTGTAAATTGGCGAAGCAAGGAAATCTTGTGCCGGTGTATGAAACCTTCACCGCAGATCTGCTCACGCCCGTAGCCGCTCACCTTCGGCTTCGGAGCCACGCAAAATACTCGTTCCTGCTCGAAAGTGTGGCGGGGGGAGAAACAATCGCCCGGTACACATTTACCGGAGCGAATCCCGAAGAGGTCTTTCGCGCGCGCGGCCTCGAATGTTCCCTCGAGAACGCTGGCGGCAAGAAGTGTTTCCGAGGCGATCCCATCGAGCATTTGCGCCGTCTAACGGCGCGCTATAAGCCCGTTCGCATTCCTGGTCTGCCTCCCCTCACGGGAGGCGCGATCGGCTATTTTGCGTACGATATGGTGCGTCTAATCGAGCGCATCCCCGCTTCCGGCCGTGATGATCTCGGCCTGGACGATTGTGTAATGATGTTTTATCTGGGACTAATCGCTTTCGATCACGTTCAACATCGCTTGTGGATCGTGCAGAACGTTTTTACCGAAAGCCCTGGGAGTCTGCGCGGAAAATACGATGCGGCGGTACGTGAAATCGAGCGCACTTACCGAATTCTGGCGAGCCCGCTGCCGCGCCGCCGTCCATTGTCCACAAGCCGTTCGCTTCGATTCAAGTCCAATTTTACCAAAGGAAAGTATTTCGATGCCGTCCGCAAAGCGAAAAGCTACATCCGCGCTGGAGATATTTTCCAGGTAGTTCCCAGTCAGCGCTTCTCGTCGCAAACAGACACAGACTCATTTGAAATTTACCGCGCGCTACGAGTGGTGAACCCGTCCCCATATCTTTATTTTCTGCGTCTCGACGATGTCTCGGTGGTCGGAAGTTCTCCGGAGATGCTGCTCAAAGTGCAAGGCCGCGAAGCGTATTACCGTCCTATCGCCGGCACGCTCCCGCGCGGAAAGAGCGAAGCCGAAGACCGCGAACAGGAATCCAAGCTGCTCGCCGATCCTAAGGAACGAGCCGAACACATCATGCTGGTCGACCTTGGCCGGAACGATCTGGGCCGCGTGTGCGAATACGGCTCGGTGAAAGTCGAGCGCTTGATGTTCGTGGAGCGCTATTCACACGTGATGCATCTGGTGTCAAGCCTGCGAGGCCGCCTTCGCAACAATGTAGATAGTTTTGAAGCCTTGATGGCTTGCTTTCCCGCCGGCACTCTGTCCGGGGCGCCAAAGATTCGCGCGATGCAAATCATCGACGAACTCGAGCCCACACGTCGCGGGCTGTATGGCGGCGCGATACTTTACGTCGACTTCGCGGGTAATCTAGATTCGTGCATCGCGCTGCGCACCTTAGTGGCCAAAAATGGCCGCGCCTACATCCAGGCTGGCGGCGGGGTCGTAGCCGATTCAGTACCTGAACGCGAGTATCAAGAGACAATCAATAAAGCCCGTGCGGTTATGGCTGCCCTCCAAATTGCGCACAACGCTGGGGAGGGAAATCGAAAGTTATGAATGATGGGTCAGCCGGCGCGGAATAAAAATGATTCTGCTCATCGACAACTACGATTCCTTTACATTTAATCTGGCGCAGTATCTTGGCCAGCTGGGCCAGAATGTCGAAATCCGTAGAAATGACCAGATCACGCTGGACGAAATTGAAGAGCTTGGTCCCGAGCGCATCATCATCTCCCCGGGTCCATGCACGCCGAAGGAAGCCGGGATTAGCGTCCCGCTCATTCAGCGCTTCGCAGGGAAAGTTCCTATTCTTGGTGTTTGCCTGGGACACCAAGCCATCGGCGCTGCGTTTGGAGGCCGCGTGATCCGCGCCAAAAAATTGATGCACGGAAAGACCAGCGAAATTCAGCACGACCGCAAAACAATATTCCGCGGCCTGCCGCTGCCATTCGTTGCGACGCGCTATCACTCGCTCATCGTCGATCGAGAATGTCTACCTCGCGCACTCGAAATTTCCGCCGAAACCGACGGGGGGGTAATCATGGGTCTGCGCCACCGCACATTGCGCATAGAAGGTGTGCAGTTCCACCCGGAGTCCGTGCTGACCGACGCAGGTTTCCAGCTCCTTAGAAACTTTCTGACGATTTAGCACCACGCTGGATGTTTGCCGATGGGCGTCAACTAGAGAGGCCACCAACCTCCATGAACCACAAGCCGAAGCACTGGTCGAACATCGACTCAATTTTGCTTTGTATCCTTGGCCTTGCGGTCGCGCTGTTACCGGCACGCTCCAAAACCACCAATGCGCAGATTTCCCAAGATGCTCGGCACACCTATGGGGGCTTCGATACCAACAATTATCCCGGTGACGCGGCACTGCCTGACTTGCGGCGGACTTTCGTGTTCTCCGGTTACTGGCTCAACGCGCCGCCCGGCGCGAAGACGAATCCCTGGGCAGGGAAGCGCGCCGTTCTGCTAAAAAACGGCTTCGGTTTTTTGGTGCTCTTCAACGGTCGCTCTTCGAACGAACTCAAGCCGCCCGTTGATCCCGCCGATTTGGGCGTACGAGACGCGGAACTCGCCATAGCGGCCGCGCAAAGAGAGGGATTTCCGCCCAGCGGAAGCACCGTGATCTATTTAGATATTGAAGAAGGCGGTCGCATGCTGCCTTCGCAAATTAACTACATCGGGGGATGGAGCAGCCGCCTGAATTCGAAAGGTTTTGTGCCGGGAGTCTACTGCTCCGGAATCAAGGTTGAGGAAAGTAACGGACGAACCATCACCACTGCCGACGACATTCACGAACGTCTGCCGATCGTGGCCTACTTTGTTTACAACGACGAGTGTCCTCCTTCTCCAGGCTGCGCGTACTCGAAAAATCCTCCGTCGCCGTCGCAGAGCGGCTTCCCCGATGCGCGCGTCTGGCAGTTCGCGCAGTCGCCGCGGCGTCGCAATCTCACGAGTCGTTGCGGCGAAACATATAATGCCGATGGCAACTGCTACTCATCGGCTGGCGTGGGAGTTGGTCGCATCCCGCTCGATCTAGATGTGTCGGTATCTCCCGATCCTTCAACGCTCCTCCTTCGTCCGATCTACTGATTCGCGTCAACGGATCTAATTAGGGGGCTGATCGGCGGTGGCCTGCGACTGATTGCGAAAACGCAACCAGGGCGTCCAGCCGCTCACGTGCCGCACCAGAATCGATCGATTCTGTCGCAAGCCGCACACCGTTCAGCCAATCCGTAGCTCGGCCCGACGCCACCAAGGCCGCCGCCGCATTTGCGCGAACGATATCGCGATGTGGCCCGTGGTCGCGGTAAAGCAGCGAAGGCCCCAGCACTTTATGAATGATCTGCGCGTTTTGATTCGCGTCGCCGCCTAGGATCGATTCAAGCGGTGCCCGCGGCAATCCGAAATCTTCGGGCACCACGGTATAGCTTCTCACCGCGCCGTCTCGCAACTCGGCCACACAGGTTTCGCCGCCAATTGAAATTTCATCCAGTCCATCCCGGCCATGCACCACGAAAGCGCGTGTTACGCCCAGCTCGCCCAAGGCCTGTGCCATCAGCTCGGTGAAACCCGCCTGGTATACGCCCGCCACCTGCGCCGACGCACCGGCCGGATTGGTCAACGGTCCGAGTAAATTGAACACCGTGCGCCCACCCAGTTCATGCCGCGCTCGCATGGCATGCCGCGTTGCCGCGTGCATCGCCGGTGCGAACAGAAAACCAATTCCAATTTCGTCGATACATCGCGCCACTTGCCCGGGTTCCAGGCCGATGCGCACGCCGAGCGCCTCCAGCACATCGGCAGATCCGCATTTCGAGCTGATCGAGCGATTCCCATGCTTCGCCACACGGACGCCTGCGCCTGCCACAACAAACGCTGCAGCGGTCGATACGTTGAACGTGCCTTTCGCATCGCCGCCGGTGCCGCAGGTATCCACCAGCGGTTCACCGCCGCGCGCATAATCACTTGGAAAAATCTTCGTAGCGTAGCGCCGCATGGCCGTGGCGAAACCAACCAGTTCATCGACTGTTTCACCTTTGATTCGAAGCGCAGCCAACAACTCTACGATCTGCGAGTCTGTCGCGTTACCGGAAAGTACGTGCTCCATCGCGCCGTCAGCTTCCGCCCGCGTGAGGTCTTTTCCTGCCCCGATTTTTTTCAAGGTATCTTGGATCATGGAAACTAGGACCGTATCTTCACTCCGATCGAGTCTACCCAATTGAACCGGAGCGTTTTCGGCGGGGACGCCGCACAAGTTCTCCGCCGCAGTTGGGGCACACCCGCTTCATCTGCCCGCTACAATCCGCGCAAAAGGTGCACTCGTACGAGCAGATGTAAGTCTCGCTGTCGTAGGCCAACGCCTGGCCGCACTTCTTACCGCCCGGCTTCATCTCCAATGGCCTATCCGCCCCTGACCGCTCGACCGCGGCAGTTCGGACGGCTTAACCATCAGGAGAACTGATGATTCTGGTCATCCGGCCGATCCAGTGATATTCCGGCGGCAACCATGCCGGTCTGGTTGCGCCAGTCCCTTGCCCGCCTCTTCCGTTACAGGTAAACTCTCTGATTCATTGTACTCAAACATCCGCGCTATTCAACGCGACCGTCGGGAGCCGATCTAACCTACATGAAGATTCATGAGTACCAGGCCAAGGCCATCCTCGCGAAATTTGGTGTTCCGGTTCCGCGCGGCGAAATGGTTTCCAAAAAAGATGAAGCACGCGCCGCGGCGCAACGTCTGGGCGCTCCCGTGGTCGTAGTCAAAGCTCAGATTCACGCTGGCGGGCGCGGAAAGGCGGGCGGCGTAAAGCTGGCGAAGTCCGCCGACGAAGTTGCCTCCCACGCGGAGCACATACTCGGAATGAAACTGGTCACTCCGCAAACCGGCGGAGAAGGACGCATTGTTCACCGGCTCTTGATCGAAGAAGGCCTGGACATAAGGCGCGAACTCTACGTAAGCCTACTGGTGGACCGCGTTGCAGGCGCTCCAATTTTTATGGCCAGCGCCGCCGGCGGAATGGAAATCGAGGAAGTCGCCAAGAAAAACCCCAGAGCGATTCTGCGTGAGACGATCGATCCCGCAAGCGGCTTCCAATCTTTCCAGGCGCGAAAAATCGCATTCGGATTGGGGCTCGCCCCGGAAGTTGTGAACGCCGCTGTGCCGTTCTTCGAGTCGCTGTATCGCGCGTTCATCGAAACAGACGCGTCTATGATCGAAATCAACCCATGCGTCGTCACCGGTGACGGCCGACTGATTGCGCTCGATGCCAAGGTAGTTTTTGACGACAACGCGTTGTATCGCCATCCCGAATACAAGGAATTGCGCGATCTCGACGAAGAGACCCCACTTGAAGTGGAAGCTTCAAAGTTCAAGCTCAACTACATCAAGCTCGACGGAACCGTCGGTTGCATGGTGAACGGCGCCGGTTTGGCCATGGCCACCATGGACATCATCAAGCTCAGCGGCGGCAGCCCAGCAAATTTTCTGGATGTTGGCGGCGGCGCTTCGGAAGATCAGGTTAAAAACGCTTTCCGCATCTTGTTGAGCGATCCCAACGTCCAAGCGGTATTTGTGAATATTTTCGGAGGCATTCTTCGATGCGACGTTCTCGCTAGCGGCGTCGTGAATGCAGCCGAAGAGTTGAGATTTAAAATTCCTGTGGTGGTACGCATGGAAGGCACCAACGTCAAACAAGGTCAGGAAATCCTTCGCAACTCTGGCCTGAACTTCACCATCGCGAACGGAATGAAAGACGGCGCCGAGAAAGTTGTGAAGCTGGCCGGAGGTGCGCAATGAGCGTCCTGGTCGGCAAGAATACGCGCGTCCTGGTGCAGGGCCTTACCGGCCGGGAAGGCAGCTTTCACGCGCAGCAGATGGTCGATTACGGGACAAAAGTTGTTGGCGGTGTTACGCCCGGCAAAGGCGGAACAAAGCATCTCGGCGTTCCGGTTTTTAACACTGTTTCTGAAGCGGTGAGTGCGACTCGCGCCGATGCTTCTGTGATTTTCGTGCCTCCGCCGTTTGCCGCAGACGCGATCCTCGAAGCGGCTGACGCGGGACTGCCTCTCGTCATCTGCATCACCGAAGGGATTCCGACCCTGGACATGGTTCGCGTGGCGGCCGCCTTGAAGAATTCAAAGACGCGACTGATCGGTCCGAATTGCCCTGGCATTATTTCTCCAGGAAAATGCAAAATCGGAATCATGCCGGGTTCCATCCACAAACCAGGGCACGTCGGTCTGGTCAGCCGCAGCGGCACCTTAACTTACGAAGCCGTGGATCAACTCACCCGCCTTGGCATCGGGCAGTCCACCTGCATCGGAATCGGCGGCGATCCGATCATCGGCACCAGCTTTCTGGAATCCGTGCGCCTGTTCAACGAGGATCCGGATACCCATGCCATCGTTCTGATCGGCGAAATCGGTGGAAACGCCGAAGAAGTCGCAGCGGAGTATATTAAGAAACATGTGCGAAAGCCGGTCGTCGGATTCATAGCCGGTCAGACTGCGCCCCCGGGCCGCCGCATGGGCCACGCCGGAGCAATTATCAGTGGCGGGGAAGGAACCGCAGCGGCGAAGTATAAAGCGATGCGCGCGGCAGGAATTCACACGGTACAAAGTCCCGCTGAAATCGGCCACACCCTTGCCGCCGCTCTCGGCAAGCGGAACAAAGGTTTAAAAGCGAAGCCGGCAAAAACCAGAAAACCAGCGAGCAAGCGCAACAAGAAGTAGCGATCTTTGAAAAAATCCGTTCTCGATCGGAGAGACGAATGGCCATAGAGCGAACACTTGCAATTATTAAGCCCGATGCAGTGGGCCGCGGTCTAACCGGGGAAATATTAAGCCGTATCCACGCTGCGAAATTCCATATCATCGTCATCAAGACCAGGCGTCTCACCAAGAAAGAAGCCGAAGGATTTTACGCCGTTCATCGCGAACGCCCGTTCTTCGAGGAATTGACGGCATTCATGAGCACGAGCAAAGCCGTAGTAATGGTCCTCGAAGCCGAGAATGCCATTTCCAAGTGGCGCGATACCATGGGCGCTACCGACCCGGCAAAAGCCGCTCCCGGTACCATCCGCAAAGACCTCGGCGCCAGCATCCAGTACAATTGCACGCACGGCTCCGACGCGCCCGCGTCGGCTGCCTTTGAGATTGGTTATTTTTTTTCCGGCTCGGAGTTAGTATAGGAATTCCGAACGAACAGAACTTCCAGCTAGCGAACTCGCTTTCAGGCTGGGCGCTCGCTGTCTATTCCATTACTTTTTTGGAAAATCCGGCGCCGCTTCCACTTCCAGAATTTGTTTTGTATGGCGATCGCTATGCGCGCTGATGAAGAGTAGCCACTCATATCCATCCAACGCCCCCAGTGGGCTGTCGCTAACATGCTGGCGAAGGTCCGGAGCTGTTTGCATGTATTCGATCGTCCGCTGACGGCTTTTCAGGAAATGTTCCAGCGTCTCGGCGGGAGACCAGCGCCCGTTGGGAACCAATTCCGGCGGCGCTTGCCGCTTGTTACTTCGATCCGGAACCATCTTGAGTACCAGCGCATCCATCTTCGCCACATCGCGGTCCGGCGCGCCGGCCGGGGCTTTCATCACCATATTTGTAACGTAGCCGAACATGTAGTCCTCGCCGAGCGCGATGTGTTCGAGCGTCTCAGCAACGGACCATTTGTCCGGAGCTGCTTTAAATTTCCACTGAGCCTCGGATAGATCCTTGGTAGCTGCGATCACCCCGTCGCGAGTTTGTTCGAGATACTTCACGCCGCGATCGCGGTCCGCTTGCGTCAGGGTTTGGCCAAAAGCCGTGCACGTGAGAAAAACAAGCACACCAGCAATCCACGAGACCTTTTTCATCAGAGGGATCCTCCATTAAGGTTTTGTTCGCCACCATACAGTCTTTACCATAGGTGTCAATTGGAATCGCGTTCCACGAAGGGCACTCCCGAGGCTAAGGCAATCCATTCAGGATTCGAGAACCTCTCGCCGGATTCGCCGGCCTTCGGTTAGAAAGCAATCATTCAAGCGGTGGCGTAGAATAGCTTGCGATGGACCCGCTTCGCGAGATCGGAAAGACCCTGCTGGTGATTGGCAGCGCACTGTTCGGCATCGGTGTGTTGCTGTTTTTTCGAGCCAGGCTGCCATACCGAATCGGCAGACTTCCCGGCGATATCGTCGTCCACGGTCGCAACGGCAGCTATTATTTTCCGATCGTGACCTGCATTATCGTGAGCCTATTGTTCAGTCTCTTGATGTGGATTCTGAATTTGTTCCGGCGCTAAGTCCATGAGCCAAGCCAATTTATTTTCACTGATGCCGGAGCGGCGAGTATGGAAAGTCAGCGAGCTGAACGCTCGCATCTGCGAGCTCCTGGAAGGAACGCTCCCGGACATTTGGCTGGAAGGGGAAGTGTCCAACTACCGCCCTGCGCAATCAGGGCATTTGTACTTCACCTTGAAAGACGCGCAATCCCAAATCCGCTGCGTATGTTTTCGAGAGCAAGCGCGCGGTTTGAAATTTCGTCCACAAGATGGGCTTAGCGTCACCGTGCGAGGCGCGCTCAGTGTCTATGAGCCCCGCGGCGAGTACCAGATTTACGTCAGCCACGTCGAGCCCGTTGGCGCAGGCGCGCTGCAAGTCGCTTTCGAACAATTAAAAAAACGCCTCGCCGACGAGGGGCTATTTGACCAAGACAGAAAAAAACCGCTCCCCCTGCTGCCGCGCTGTATTGGGGTAGTGACCTCGCCTACCGGCGCCGCTATCCTGGACATTCTGCGCATTCTAAAGCGGCGATTTTCAAATGCGCATGTGGTGTTGTACCCGGTGCAGGTCCAGGGGGAGGTCGCGGCGCGCGAAGTGGTCGCCGCGCTCAAACACTTCAATCGGGTGAAATCGGTGGAAGTGATCATCGTCGCGCGTGGAGGCGGCTCGTTCGAAGATTTGTGGGCCTTCAACGAAGAAATGGTTGTTCGTGCGATCGTCGCATCGGAAATCGCCGTGATTACCGGCATCGGCCACGAGAGCGATTTCACCATTGCGGATTTTGTTGCCGACGTCCGCGCCCCGACTCCCTCCGCTGCCGCTGAAATTGTAGTGCGCTCGCGTCAGGAATTCGAAAATCACGTCGCTGAGCATTCCCGGCGCCTGGTCCATCAAATGCGCTACCGTCTTTCGGAGTTGCGCCACCGCTCGCGCGATTTGCAAACGCATGGTGCCTTCCGCCAGCTGGAAATGTTGATACGCCGTCGCCGGCAGCATGTGGACGAACTATCCTCTGTTCTCGCCTTTGGTCTGCGGACTAAGTTCGTCGCGGCGAGCCATCGCCTCGTCCAGGCGAGCAAGCGGGTGGCTTCTTTTGATCTGCGCAGCCGAGGGCACGTCGTTCGCCGCCTGATCGAAAGGGATCGAAACGAGCTGCAAGCCGCCCTCCATCACGTCGTCGCCGGTAAGCGCAAGCGGTTCACCACCGTGCAGGTACAATTTGCCGAGTTAGATCCTCGCGCTCGCGTAGGGCGTTTGCGTCATACTCTGGACCAGCGCCACGCCGAATTGCAAGCACGCGCGGCTCGCGCGCTGGTAGCGAAGCGTCGGCGGCTAGAAGCGGCTGCGCTGCAGCTTGAAGAGCGCAATCCCTTTCAGCTCCTCGAACGCGGCTACGCCATCGCCTACGATGCTGCCGGAAATGTGTTGCGCTCGCCCGATCAGGTCGCCTTGGGCGACGACATTTCCGTCCGCCTCGCTCGCGGTGGCCTCGGCGCCACCGTCCGTGCGAAAAAAATACCGGAGCCTTAGATCCTACTCGTCGTTGGAGGAAGAACTGGTAACCTTCAGCACCGCGAGGAAAGCTTCCTGCGGAATATCCACGCGCCCTACGCGCTTCATGCGCTTCTTGCCTTCTTTTTGCTTCTCCAGAAGTTTTCGTTTACGCGAAATATCGCCGCCGTAGCATTTGGCTATTACGTTCTTTCGGATTGCGCTGATCGTTTCCCGCGCGATCACGTGGCTTCCGATAGCGGCTTGCACGGCAATCTCAAACATTTGCCGCGGGATTAATTTTCGCAGGCGGGTTACCAGTTCGCGCCCGCGTTCGTAAGATTGGTCTCGATGGCAAATGATCGTCAGCGCATCTACCGGCTCGCCGCCCACCAGAACGTCTAGCTTCACCAGGTCCGACTCGCGATATCCGGACAAGTGATAATCCAAGGAAGCATAGCCGCGTGAGACGCTCTTCAGCCGGTCGTAAAAATCCAGCACGATTTCATTCAGCGGCATTTCGTAGGTCAGCATGATTCGTGTCGGCGAGAGATATTCAAATTTCTTCTGCACCCCGCGCTTTTCCTCGCACAGGGCAAGAACCCCGCCCACGGACTCTTCCGACGTTATGATCATGGCCATCAAAATCGGCTCCTCGATTTTTTCGATCGAACCCGGCGGCGGAAACTTTGTGGGATTATCCACTTCCATCGTTTCGTTGGCTTTGGTGGTAATGCGATATTGCACGCTGGGAGCCGTGGTTATGAGATCGATGCCGAATTCGCGTTCGAGGCGTTCCTGCACGATTTCCATGTGCAGCAGGCCCAAAAAACCACAACGAAATCCGAAGCCGAGCGCGACGGAGTTTTCCGGCTCGTAAAAGAATGCAGCGTCGTTCAGCTGTAGTTTTCCCAGCGCGTCGCGCAACATTTCGTAATCGCTGGCATTCACCGGAAAAAGCCCGGCGAACACCATTGGCTTGATCGCCTCAAAGCCGGGAAGCGGCGGCGCCGGGCGGCTCGCTTCGGTAACCGTATCTCCCACACGCGCGTCAGCCACACGCTTGATATTCGCGATAATAAAGCCCACGTCGCCGGCGGAAAGTTCATCAAGCACGATTGGTTTGGGAGTAAGCACGCCGAGATCCTCCACTTCATACACGTCATCGCTGGCAGCCAGGCGAATTTTTATATGCCGCGTCAGACGCCCTTCCATCACGCGCACCAACACAACCGCGCCACGATAGGAATCAAACCACGAATCGAAAATAAGCGCCCGCAATGGAGCATCCTCCGATCCTTTTGGCGGAGGCACCAAGCGGACGATCGCTTCTAAAACGTCTTCCACTCCGATCCCGCTCTTGGCACTGATCGCCAATGCCTCATCCGCGGGGATCGCCAGAACATTTTCGATTTGCTCCTTGACGTGGTCGGGGCGTGCGGCTGGTAAATCGATCTTGTTAATCACCGGAATGATGGTGAGGTTGTGTCGCGAGGCCAGGAATGCATTCGCTACCGTCTGCGCTTCCACACCCTGGCTCGCGTCCACCACCAGCAGCGCTCCCTCGCAGGCCGATAGCGCCCGCGATACTTCATAGGAAAAATCCACGTGCCCCGGCGTGTCGATCAGATTGAGCCGGTACCCGTGGCCGTCCCTCGCGTTGTAATGCAGGCGAATACTCTTCGCCTTAATCGTGATTCCGCGTTCGCGCTCAAGGTCCATCGAATCGAGCACCTGCGCGGTCATCTCACGCTGCGTGAGCGCTCCGGTTAGCTCGAGCAAACGATCCGCCAGCGTAGATTTGCCGTGGTCGATGTGTGCAATGATGCAGAAATTCCGGATGTACTGAGGATCCATGTCTATTTTCGCGTTGCGCGCGTAACTGCTAAATGCGGGTTCGTCTACAGTTGCCCACCGCTTCCTTCAAACTATCGAGTGTGCCACAGATTCACAAGCCGAGCCACCGCCAACGGGCATCGAGAACTGCTTCGCCGGCGGCGATTCGTACAACACGGCCTGAGAAAGTTGCGTCTCCCTTGCCACGTTTCGGAAACCTCCGGCGGTGACTTCAGGCGAAAAAGCCGCTTGTGCCACCTTGCCGTACCGTGGTACATATGTACCATGAACCGGAGGGGCAGCGATCCTCAACGCGAAGTCGAGCGAGTGCAAACCGGAGTCCGCCTGGAGAAGCGTTTATTAAAGGTCTTGAAAGCCGTCGCGGAATTGAAGGATATGTCCCTCGGCGATTTGTTGGAAGGAGTCGTGCTTCACGCCTTCGAGGGTCGAGCCCCTTTTTCGTCGCAGACGCTGAAAGAGATTGAGCAATTCAAAAAAATCTACGGGCTGACGCTCGAAGCATCCGACAGCCATCAGCTCAAGGAGCGTCGAAAGTGAAAGGTGCCTTAGTCATGATCTCGGTTCTTTTGCTGGCGGTGATTGCCATCCTTGCTTTTCTTCATTTTCGTTCGCGGCGAGACTCTGCCGGCCCGGTTGCCCATGTTGAAAACGGGTTTGAATTCGTCGCTCATGGACCGTACAAGATCGTAGCCCCCTTGTTTGGTGCCTCCGCCGAGCGCGTATGGGGAGAAGGTCACTGGAATCCAAAGTTCCTGTATCCTTCGCCGGAACGCGACACTTTCGGAGAAGTCTTTACCGTGGCCCACAGCCATCTGAAAAGTGTCTGGGTAAACACCGCGCTCGACCTGGAAACGGGCCACGTCCAGTACGTGTACGTGGTCCCCGATGCGCAAGCAGTACTGATCGATATTCATCTGCAAGAGAAGAATCCTTCCGCCACAGGTGTAAGAGTCGTTTACCATCGCACCGCGTTAAATCCCAGTTTTAACGCGCGTGTCACTAAGTTAGGAAACGATGACCGGGACATGGGCAACGAGTGGCAAGCGTCCATCGACGGGTTCTTGCGAGGAAATGCAAATCAATAACCTAGGGCGGATCTTAAGCGCGAGCCTCCAGCAGTGTACTAATCGCATTCAACAGATACGCAGGGTCTTCGCCCTTCAAGAACCAGCGGTCGGCGGCCCCGATGCTTTCGCCCGGCAATTCGGTAAGCGCCGAAAGGACAACGATCGGTATCGCTGGACGGATGCGCTTCAATTCGCGAGCGGCCTCGATGCCATCCATCCCCGAAAGCCAGTAATCCATTATTACCGCATCGATCGGCTGAGACTTAAAGATGCGAATGCCTTCTTCTCCGGAGTGCGCGGTCGCCACTTGGTATCCGGCCGACTCCAGCAATAGCCGCCGAACGCTGAGCGCTGTCGGCTCATCATCGATGCACAATATAGTTGCAGTTTTGGCAGCAGGCACTTGCTCTAAAAACGCCTCATCATTTTTGAATCAGGAAACGTTTTCCGGCGCTTCTTGACCGGTCGGAATAAAAACCGAGAAGGAAGTGCGGGTTTTGCCGCCAATCTTGCCGCTGCGGAACCGGATGGAACCGCCCAGCTTTTGCACGATTCCGCGGCTGACCCACAATCCCAGTCCCGTGCCTTTCTCCGCCTTGGTCGTCACAAAAGGCTCAAAGAGTCTATCGCGATATTTCGCGGGAACGCCAACGCCAGTGTCGGAAATGTTCACACGCAGGCCCGTTCGTCGTGAACCTTGGATCGTTTCTGACGAATCATGTATTCCCACACGCAGCAGCCCGCCATCGGGCATGGCCTGCAGCGCATTTCCAATCAGATTGACGAACACTTGCCGTATTTCCACCGGGTAAGCCAGAATCTCGCGCTCACGGCCGTAATTTTTCTCCACAGCAATGCCCTGCGATTTCAGCGGGCGCGCATAAATTTCAAGAACGGCGTCAAGGACCTGATTCAGCGAAACCGAAATAGGCTTCTCGGATTCCCGATAAAAAGCCAACGTCTGATTGGCGATATGTCGGACGCGTGAAATTTCCTCCTCGGCAATCCGCGTCAAACCGCGCGCGTTGTCATCGAGAGAGGGATGATCCCGAAGCAGGAAAAACACATTTGCTATCACTTCCAACGGATTATTGATTTCGTGGGCAATCACCGCGGCCAGTTTTCCCATTGCCGCGTTCTGCTCGGCTTCGCGCAGGGCGATTTCTCGCTGGCGAAGCGACTCCTGCGCTTCTTTTCTTTGCACAATTTCAGCTTCTAGAGCTTGAGCCTTTTGCTGAAGCTGGCTAATGTTTCGCAGCCGTTCTGCCTCACTCTTCAGTGAGGTATAACTCTCGCCCGGAATCACCGCGGAGTGTTCCGTGCAAATCCTCAGAAATGGTTCGCTGTGTTCCTGCCGGTGAAATCCCCCCATCGGGTAAGCACAGCGAAGTGAAAATGAGTGTGTCTTCGCTAGATCGTTCCAGAGTTGCTCCAGGCGAATAGCGGAGGGATGCCTTCCCTCCGCCCAAAGCAAAGCCACCATTTCCCCGAAGGCGACGACGCGCGGCTCGATAATCAGCGGTCCATTCGACCTTCTCGCTTTTTCAGCCGCGAGCCGAGCCCTGGAGATGACGCGACCGAGGTGGTCAGCGAATCTTGTTTCATCCGGCCAGCCATCCAGCATGGTCTGCGCCATAGCCTCGACCGCATCTAAAGATATGTAACGGCCCTGTTCGATGGCGCTGGGGGCGTCAATACCCCTCGCTTTCAATTCCTCTGCCAGCCGGTGGCGGTGTGCTTCGGTCGCCACCACGATCGCAGCGTCACCAGCCTCCAGCGCCGATCCAATGAACTGCCCTAGAGTCTCTATCAGAGAGCGGTCTTCTGAATAGAATTGCACCACATGTCCGTGCGGATCGTGATCATCCGCACGCCACGGCGCAAGTGGCGCCCGGGAGGACGTGTCCGACACGGAACCTTTCGTGGTACTCATAGCGCAGCACCTGTCCCTTCACAACCTCTCATAGTCCCAATTACTTGGCCCCGAGCCAATACAGTGAACTACGTACCGCATTACAAGTTGGCGCGTAACCCCGCGCCCTCGGAATGGACCTCAGAATCGTCGAAAATAGTGCAGGGCCCCGAGCCTGGCATCTTGTCGCTGCTCAATAAACCCGCGGCATGATTGGTCTTAGTAGACCGGCGTAACTAGCGGATTGCCTCTCCGACTCTGTTGTCGTAGGCTGTACCGGGTTTCGGGTTCCCTGCGCTAGCCGAGACTCGAGAAATCGCTCAAATCAGAGCCTGATTTGCGACCGATCACGATGATTCAGACAATCACCCCACGACCACAATCAGCGGATCCTCTGAATTGATCACTCTGTTCCAGACCGCCGAGCCCGAGAGGTCCAAACTTCCTCTGATCCTCGGCTACAGCCTTTCGATCGGATGCCTTATATGGGTCCTGCACGACTTCCATATCGTCCAGGCAATGAAGGACTTTTCGAATGTAAGCTGGAGGTGGGTACTGATCGGCATGGGCTTCGATGTAATTAGCTACTGTGTTCAAGCTCTGCGCTGGAAGTTTTTGCTTACTCCGTTCAGAAAGGTCCCGCTAACGCACGCCATTCGCGCCGTCTATGCCGGCCTTTTCGCTAACCTGGTTTTCCCGTTGCGTCCGGGCGAATTGCTTCGGTGTTATCTGATCTCCGATTCTGAAGACATCACCATCGGCCGCGTGGCCGGATCGGTAGGAGTCGAACGCCTGGTCGATCTTGTAATCGCTACGGCCTCGCTAGCGGTCGTTTCTTTAATGGTGGACTTACCGCGGAAGTTTCAGCGCGTGGCCGATACGCTCGGCGTCGTAACTCTGGCCCTTCTCGCCGTTATCGTCGTGATGATTTTCTATCTCGAAGTAAAGTTGACCAAAGATCCTTCGCTCGGAAGCAAACCGCGCCGGCTGCCCGGGAAGATGATGCGGGCCCTTCTCGGTCTGCACGCCATGGGCACCGCGCCCAGTTTTTATCTGGCAGTGCTGGCCTCTCTGTTCATGCCCTTCTGTCAGGTCATGGGACTATGGGCCATGATGAAATCCTATCACCTGCCTCTGCCATTCCTGGCCGCGATCGTGGTCTTGCTGATCATCAACTTAGGCGTTTCGCTTCCAAACGCGCCGGCGAACGTGGGCTCCTACCAGTTTTTTTGCGTGCTGGGCCTCAGTGTCTTTCAGGTGGAGAAAACCACGGCCACCGGTTTCTCATTCTTCGCCTTCCTGGCCCTGACCGTCCCATTCGTGTTCCTGGGATTTGCAGCCCTTTTGCGCAGCGGATTGTCGCTTAAATCCATGCGAGAAACGGTTACGCACTTGCCCAGCACGCGAGAATCCGCGCAGTGCTCCACCTAGAATCATCCCTGGCTTCGGCAAAAACTTGCATTTATTGGTTATTCTTTGCAACTTCTCCGCATTAGGTTTTGGGGCCGGCCATCGGTCCGTTATATAGTTGTAGTCTAGCCGTGCGCAGATTTGAAGCGCAGCGTTTCGCGGCAGACGCAAGCGAGCGGACTTCCCCAGCAAGCCCGTGAAATTCCAAGCGCGCGCGACTTCCCATGGCCGATCTGAATAAACATCTCGACCGCGCTCGACGCAACCTGGAAAAGAATAAGCTTCGCGAGGCCGTCAGCGAGTATCAGGCGGTCCTCGACGAGGCTCCTGACCATCAGGAATCATTTCAGGCCCTCGCGGACATTTATACCCGGCTGAACGAACCGGCCCTCGCCGCGCAATATTACGGCATTCAATTCGACCGCCTAATCGAAGCAGGCGACGGCGCCAAAGCTTCTGCCGTTTTTGTGCGTTTTCTTCGCCTGCATCCGCAGCCAACCGACCGTCTCATGCGTTACGCCACTCTGCTGCAGAAACAGAACCGCCCCACCGAAGCGATTGAACAATTTGGAATCGCAGCGGAGGCCTGTCAGCAGCACGGGCAAGGCATTGAAGCGCTGGCATGCTACGAAAGCATGGCGATGCTCGATCCGGAAAATCCGGCGCGGCACGCCGTCCTTGGTGAACAAGCCGAACGCCTGAAGCATTTCGATATGGCCTCGCGAAGCTATCTTCGCGCAGGACAACTCATACAAGCCGCCGGAGCGTTGGATGCCGCGCTTGAGTATTTTGGCCGTGCCCACCAGCTTTCGCCCGACGACCGAACTGCCGCGATGCTTCTTGCCGACGCCAAACTTCGCAAAGGAGATGCGCAAGGCGCCGTTGCGCTTCTTGATCCGCTCGCTTCGACCAACGGCGACGCGACTTTCCTCTCGCTTTACGGAGAAGTTCTTTTGCGCACGGGAAAACTGGATCGTGCTAAGGAAGCCTTCGAGTCCTACTACATACAAAAGCCCGATAGTTTCGGGAAGCTTTTTGAAGTAGCCGGCGCTTACATCGGCGCGGGCCAAGAGGCGAAAGCGGCCATACTTCTGATGAAAGCCAAGGAGTGGATGCGCGCCACCCGCAAGGAAGCCGATTTGTCCGAACAGATGGACCGGCTCGCCACCCTCCATCCCACTTCCATTGCCTTAGCCGAAGTGGTTGCGCGTCTCTACGAAGAACTGAACCGCGAGGCAAAATATTTTGACGCGCTGATGCGCCTCTTTGATTTGTACCTGGCAGCCGGCCAGATGAGGGAGGCGTGCGAAGCGCTCGATCGTTTGGTGGATATCGACCCCTACGATTACCGCAATCAGGAACGCATCGCCAAGCTCGAAGGCAAAGTCGAGCCGGGATTCCTGCAAAATATTCTTGCGCGCGCGGCGAAAGCCGCTACGGTTTCCACTCGCACGGATGGTTTTAGCGGTGCTGGACGGGATAGCGCAGAGGGCGTGGGGCCGATATCTGAAGAGATCCGCGCCCAGCAGGCCCTGGAAGATCTCGTCGTGCAGGTGGAGATCTTCTTGCAATATTCTTTGCAAACGAAAGCCGTCGAGCGGCTTGAGCGCATTGCCGAGCTTTTCCCCGGAGAAGAAGAAAAAAACGAGCGCTTGCGCACCCTCTACGAGCGCGCGAATTGGTGGCCTAAAGGTGCGCCGGTAAAGTTTGCGGCGAAACCCACGCCCGCTCCGGCGCCGCCGGCGGAATTGTTGGGGGCTCCCCTGCTCGCCGCTCCTACGGCTGCGGAAACTCATCGCGATCTTGCCGCTATTGCAGAAATCAACCGCCTGATGTATCGCCAACCCACGCCGCAGGAAGTTTTGTCCACGACCTCGGCTGAAATCGGAAAACATCTTCGTGTATCGCGTTGCCTGGTCGCCGTCGGGACCCCGGGCGAAGGTCCGCAAGCTACCGCGGAATATTCCGTCCCGGGATTGCCTCACCTGGGCGCTTCGGGTATTTCTAGCATCGTTGGTTTACTGTCCCGCGTGTCGCCGGATTCGCTGGGCGGAGTAGAACTGCAAGCCGCAACTTCCCCCGCCATACGGCAGCTGGGATTGGAGTCCGCCCTCGGCGTTTTGCTCACGGACAAAGAGACGCAAGCGCCCTCCGGCGCTCTATTGGTGGGCGAGGCCTCCGCGAGAAATTGGAAGCCTAACGAAAGTTTCTTTCTTCAGGCGGTCGGCGACCAGCTGGTCCTTTCGGTGAATCATACCCGTTTGCGATCCCTCGTGCGTTCGCTGTCGGTTGCCGATGAAAAGACCGGTTTGCTCAGCCGCGGCGCTTACGTCGACTGTTTGCTGGCCGAATCGAATCGCTCCCGCTCGCAAAAGAGCCCGCTTTCTTTGGTCATTATCCACGTAGATCGGGGCGGCGAATTAGTGCGCCAGCATGGTGATGCCGCCGTTGAAAACTACATAGAACAATTGGCCCGCACACTATCTTCGGCCGTTCGCCAGACCGATATCGCGGTAAAATATTCTGCGTGGTCGCTCGTATTTATTTTGCCGGACACATCGCTGGAGAGCGCCCAGATGCTCGCTGAAAAGCTTCGCCAGGTCGCATCCACTGCCCGGCCATCCTGGAGCGAAGCGGATCTGTTCATCAGCGCTATCGTTGCCGAATCATCATCGCGTCCCGCGGACGAATCGGAAGATCGCGTGACCGAATGGATCAATCGCGCCGAAGCTGGTCTGGACGAAGCGCGGCAACGCGGCGGCAACGCCCTGGTATCCCTCGCTACACCATGACTTCGTCGCGGCATAAAATTCTTAGGTCCTGACATTGAGGTGAAATGTTCATAACCGACGCCGTAATTCTGCAGGGAGCGCGCACGCCGATGGCGCGTTACATGGGCTCGTTCGATAACACCAGCGCTATCGAGTTAGGTGCCGCCGCTGGCCGCGAAGCAGTCCGTCGCGCGGGCGCCGATCTTTCCGAGTTCGATCATGTAATTTTCGGCAATGTGATGCAGACCAGCGCCGATGCGCTCTATGGCGCGCGGCACGTTGGGCTCCAGGCCGGGCTGCCGATTGAAACGCCTGCGGTTACCGTAAACCGGCTGTGCGGCTCGGGCATGGAATCCATCACCCAAGCCGCGCAGCGGATTTTGCTCGGCGAAGCAAAACTTGTCTTGGCCGGCGGCATGGAAAATATGTCGCAATGCCCGCACGTAATCCGTGGCGCGCGCGCGGGATTCCGCTTGGGCGAAGGCAAGCTCGAAGATTCGCTGATGTCCGGTCTCTACGACACCTACTGTGGATTCAGCATGTCGGAGACCGCAGAAAATCTTGCTGCCGAACATGGAATCACGCGCACCGCTTGCGATGAGTACGCCTTGCGCAGCCAGCAAGCAGCAGAAGCGGCTGTTCGCGATGGGCGGATGAAGGAGGAAATCGTTCCCGTCGAGGTGAACAAGGGGAAAAAAAAGGTAGTCGTCTCTGAAGACGATCACCGTCGCCCGGAAACCACCATGGCAATTTTGCAAGCCCTTCCGCCCGCTTTCCGCAAAGAAGGCATCGTCACTGCGGGAAACGCCAGTGGGATCGTTGACGGCGCTGCGGCCGTCGTCGTTACTCACTCAAAAATCGCAAAAGAGCGCGGCTGGAAGCCGCTCGGACGAATGGTCGGTTGGGCTACCGCCGGCGTCCCCCCGCAAATCATGGGCATCGGCCCGGTTCCCGCTATCCAAAAAGCGTTGGCGCTCGCAGGACTCAAACTCGAACAAATGGACCTGGTCGAAGTGAACGAGGCTTTCGCCGCGCAATATCTCTCGGTGGAAAAAGTTCTCGGCCTTCCGCGCGATAAAACGAACGTGAACGGTGGCGCGATCGCTCTCGGTCATCCCTTGGCTGCCAGCGGCACACGCCTCGTTCTGACTCTGCTACTCGAACTGCGCCGTCGCAACGCTCGCTATGGTGTTGCAAGCGCGTGTATCGGCGGAGGTCAGGGAATAGCCGTGATTGTCGAATCCCTCGCCTGAAGCGTAACCGAGCAGTCCTGCACAATCCGCACCAATTCAGTTACTATGGCGGGGCCACAATCCGTCATTTTATTCGGGGAAACTATGGCTTACGAGAATCTACTGTACGCAGTGAAGGACCGCATTGCGCGAATCACGTTCAATCGCCCGAATGTGCTGAACGCATTGAATCGCAAAACCGTCGAAGAATTGGGCGAGTGCTTGACCGCAGCGCGGTTTGACGATTCCGTCCGAGTCGTGATTCTCACCGGCGCGGGCGAAAAAGCATTCATCGCCGGAGCGGACATTAACGAACTGGCGCAGCGCACCCCGGTAGACGGAAAAGATTTCGCTTTGTTCGGTCAGGGAATCATTCACCGCTTGGAGACGTTGGGAAAACCTTCGATTGCCGCGATCAACGGATTTGCGCTCGGCGGCGGGTGTGAGCTTGCCCTCGCATGCACCATGCGTATCGCCAGCCGCAACGCGAAGCTCGGACAGCCCGAAGTCAAACTCGGCATCTTGCCCGGCTACGGAGGTTCGCAGCGCCTGCCGCGTTTGTGCGGAAAAGGGGTCGCGCACGAATTGATTCTCACCGGCGAAATGATCACCGCCGAAGAAGCCTTGCGCATCGGACTTGTAAATCGGGTCGTCGAATCCGCCGAATTGCTTTCCACCGCAGAATCCATGGCCAAGAAAATTATCGCTAACGCGCCGCTCGCGGTGAAATACGCGATGGAAGCCATCGAGCACGGCATGGAGATGCCCCAAGAAGAAGGCTTATTTCTCGAAGCGACGCTTTTTGGCCTGTGTTGCGCCACCGACGACATGCGCGAGGGCACTCGCGCGTTCATCGAAAAACGTCCGGCGAAATTTCAGGGACGCTGAGAATGGCCGGCGAATTCAAGCCCTCAGCGATCCGCGGTGAACTGAACTCGGCAGATTTGCGCTTCGGAATCGTGGTCAGCCAGTTCAACAGTTTTATCACCGAGAGGTTGCTTGCCGGCGCGCTGAATGCCCTGCAAAGCGCTGGCACCACGCAAAAGCAGATCGAAGTCGTGCGCGTTCCAGGGTCTTTCGAAATTCCAATGGTGGCCAAGAAATTGGCCGAGTCCAATCGCTTCGATTCGATTATCTGCGTTGGCTGCATTCTCCGCGGCGAAACGTCACATTATGATGTCGTCGTCTCCGAGACGGCTCGCGGCATTCAGCTCGCTCAACTCGATTCCGGTGTGCCCATGATTCTGTGCGTGCTCACCTGCGACACCTTGGAGCAAGCCATCAACCGTGCTGGCCTGAAAGGTGGAAACAAAGGTTATGAATCAGGGCTGGCTGCGATCGAAATGGCTCACTTGTCGCGCAAGCTCGCAAAAACCTCTAGGCGCCCCGCAAGCCGTTCTCGTCGGCCCTCTCCTAGATGACACTCCGTCGCAAATCCCGCGAATTCGCGCTTCAGATGCTATTTGAGTGGGACGTGACCCGCCAAAAGCCGTCTCGCGTGGAACAACTCTTCTGGACCTCGGCCCGCGCCGCGGATTCCACCCGAAAATTCGCGAACCAACTCTTCGAAGGCGCGATCGCCGAAGCCGAACCCAGCGATAAGCTTGTTCAGAAGCTCTCGGAGAACTGGAAACTCGAGCGCCTGGCCGCCGTAGATCGAAGCATCCTGCGTTTGGCAATTTACGAACTGCGTTTCGGCACCGCTCCGCCGAAAGTTGTAATCGACGAAGCCCTCGAACTCGCCAAGAAATTCTCCTCAGCCGACTCCGCGTCATTTCTTAACGGGGTCTTAGACGCCGCATTCAAAAGTCTGGAACCCTAGGCGTGTATTTCGTCTGCTGGAAGTTTCGCCCCTTACCGCGCGGATGACGAGTTGCACATCGCTAACAAAACTGGTTCCAAAGTATCAAGCTTCTATTTCTCCTTCGAAAACGCGCACGGCCGATCCGCTCACTTTGGGAGTCAACCGTCCGCGTTCAGCCGTCACTTCCACGCGAATCTCACTAGGACGTCCCATCTCTACCCCTTGCGTGATGGTCAGCGCTTCTGAAGGGCGCAGTTGCCCGTGCTGCACCAGATAAGCGCCCAGCGAGCCGCCTGCAGATCCGGTAGCCGGGTCTTCCATCATTCCCCAAGGAAGCATACCCCGGGCAAACACCTTCCCTCGCCCGCCCAAAGCAAAACAATACGCCATCGTGCCGCCCGGCGATATCAATTGCGCCAGTGCCCGCATGTTCATATGAACGCGAGGCAAAACGCCTCGGCGGCTCAGAGGCACCATCAGATTCGAGATTCCCGTGGACACAAATTCGATCGGCAGCGAAGCTGCCAGATCGCTCGGCTTGAGTCCCAGCGTTGCCGCCAGCGCCGCGCGCGTAAACGAGGCGCGCTTAAAACTGGCAGCCTTCTGGGTCATGGTCACGAGCACGGGCCGCCCATTGTGAAACGTGAATTCCACCGGCAGAATTCCCGCCCCGGTCTGCTGCAATATATGGACGCTTCCTTCCGATGCCGGCACCACGCCTAATTCAGCGAGCAGGAACCATGTCCCAATCACCGGATGCCCAGCCAACGGCAGCTCTTTCGTAGTTGTAAAGATTCTCAGCCGTGCGAGCGCCCGGTTATTCGTCGGTTTCTGAATGAAAACCGTTTCCGACAAATTCATCTCGCGCGCAATAGCCTGCATCTTCGCCGCAGAAAGCCCGTCGCCGTCGGTCACAACCGCGAGTGGATTTCCCGCGAACCGTTTCATGGTAAAGACGTCAACCGTATAAAGTCTCCGCTTCATGTTTCACCCTTGTTGCCCAAACCGGGCGCATTCCATTGCAAGCTATAATCGTTCGAGTTCCGGGAGTGTCCGCTCGTTCCGCACATTGCCAGTATTTAGCGTCGTCTTAGGCTCGATCAAAACAACCTGAACTTCTTCGTCCGCCACCGGCATATGCTCTACGCCCTTCGGCACAATAACGAATTCGCCGGGCGTCACGGTAACTTCGCGGTCGCGAAATTTCATGCGCAGCCGCCCTTTCACCACCAGAAACAGCTCGTCCTCGTTGTCGTGATGGTGCCATACAAATTCTCCCGTGAATTTCACGATCTTCACATAGGTATCGTTCACCTCGCCCACGATTTTAGGGCTCCAAGGCTCTTTCACTTTCGCCAGCTTTGCGTTCAGATTCACAACTTCCATGTTCGCCCTCCTTATT
>Ga0307477_10000428_pt1 | contig 47725 bp, 36 predicted proteins | sample atmos_gasesECM2C_FD_203316 | JGI IMG/M metagenome (GOLD analysis project Ga0307477, IMG submission 203316) | Hardwood forest soil microbial communities from Morgan-Monroe State Forest, Indiana, United States - atmos_gasesECM2C_515 | ecosystem: Environmental > Terrestrial > Soil > Temperate... | reverse complement strand
CGGCCGCCGGTTCCGTCCCCCCCCCCCCCCCCCCCCCCCCCCCCCCCCCCCCCCCCCCCCCCCCCCCCCCCCCCCGCCCCTCCCACCTCCTCCCCTCCGGCCACCCATCTCTTTGGAGGCTCGTGCTGCTGCGAGCTCTGGTTGCCCCGCCCGAGCTGGCCTGCAAAAGGCAGGTAGACGGCACGGCGCTAGGTCGACGGGCCCTGACTGGCTTCCTGGCGTTGCCAGGCGCTGTCTAGGGCGGTGATCAGGGCGTCGACGTCGGCGGGGGTGGTGCGGTAGTTGGTGATGCAGGCGCGCAGTGCTCTCTCGGAGTCGAGGTCGACGGTGTTGATCCAGGCCGTTCCAGAGGTGACGAGGTCGGCGGCCACGGCGTCGAGGCGGGCTGCGCCGCCGTCGCCGCCTCGGTTGAAGCAGACGATCGGCAAGGGCGTGTCGTTGACCACCGTCCATCCCTGGGCGGCGAGGCCCAGGCGCAGGCGGTCGCCCAGGGCGACCTGCTGACGCAATGATGCCTCGTAGCCTCGCCATCCCGCCACCGCCAGCGACAGGAACAGCTTGAGGCCGACGAAGCGCCGGGACCATTGGATGGAATGGAGATACGGGTCGGCGGCGGCCGCCGGGCCGGCAGGCTGGCCGGCGGCGCGCGGCATGTAGCCGGCGGTCACCCGGAACGTGCGCTCGAGAGCGCCGGGTTGGCGGGTCAGGAAGAGTCCCGCGCCCATCGGCATCGACAGCCACTTGTGCGGGTCGAAAGTGATCGAGTTGGCGCGCTCGATGCCGGCGAGCGACGGCCGCAGCTCGGGCAGCAGCGCCGCGGCGCCGCCCCAGGCGGCATCGACGTGCAGCCAGATCCCGGCGCGCTCCGCCACCGCCGCCACGGCGGGGATGGGATCGATGGCGCCGGCGCCGGTGGTGCCTGCCGTGGCGACCACCAGGAACGGCGCGTAGCCCTCGGCCCGGTCGGCCGCGAGGCGCGCGGCCAGGTCGTCGGCCCGCATGCGCAGCGAGCTGTCGACCGCCACCTCTCGCACCGCGTCGGTGCCCAGCCCGGCGAGGCGGGCCGCCTTCATGAACGAATCATGGGCCTCGGTCGACAGGTAGATCGACGGCTGGCTGCGCAGGGCCAGCAGCCCGCGCCGCCCGACCTCGGGAAAGGCGCGCGTCAGGGCAACGGTCACCGCGGTGAGGTTCGCCTCGGCGCCACCCGAGGTGAAGGTGCCCTCGGCCCTGGCCGGGTCGTAGCCGAAGCGTCCGGCCAGGCAGCGCACCAGGTGCTGCTCGACCTCGTTGGCGAACGGGCTGTGGCTCCAGGCGGCCAGCTGCGGGTTGAAGGCCGCCACCAGGGCGTCGGCGGCGATGCCCATGGTGGCCGGGGCGGGATTGAACAGCCCGAAGTAGCGTGGATGAGGAGCATGGACCTGGTACCGCCAGAGGCTGTCGGCCGCGAAGTCGAGCGCCTCGACCGCGGCGACCGGCTCCGAGAAGTCCCAGCCGGCGAGGAGGTGGCGCAGCTCGTCCGCGCTGGTCTCGGCGGCGACCGGCGCCTTGCCCACGTCGCGCAGATAGGTCTCGACGACCGCGACCAGCCGGCTCCAGAGCTCCTGGCGCTCCTCGCGCGGCAGCAGCAGCGCGTCCGCGTCCGTCATCTCTCCCCTCCGTCAGCCGCCGGGCCGTCCGCGTACCCGCGGCGTCGGCGGTTGGCAAGCCGCGGGCGCTCATGATAGAGCACTGCCGCCACTGGCGCGCCGCAGGCAGCCGTGCGTGCAGTCACGCCTGGACCATCCATGCATCCAGACACCCGGCCGACCTGGCAGACTGCCCTCTATGCTCCCCACCGGGCGCGGGGGCGTTACTTCAACCCCTGGGGCCAGCTCTCCAGGGGGCTTCTCGACCTGCTGCGCTGGAAGCTCGGGCACAACCCCTACGACAAGCGCCGGGCGCCGTGCGTGCCGGTGGCGCCCAACGACGGCGCCTACCTGGCGGATCCGGGCGCCCCGGACTCGATCACCTGGGTCGGCCACGCGACGTTCGCCGTCCAGGACGGCGGCGAGGTCTTCCTGACCGACCCGCATTGGGGGGCCCGGGCCCTGGTGCCGCGGCGCCACGCGCCGCCGGGGATCCCGCTCGCCGCGGTGCCGGCAGAGGCTTTCGCCGTGCTCTCGCACAACCACTACGACCACCTCGACGCCTGGACCGTGGCGCGGCTGCCGCCCGGCGTCGACTGGTACGCGCCGCTCGGGCTGGCCGGCTGGCTGCGCCGGCGACTGACGAAGAGCGCCGCGCCGGCGGCGGTGCAGGAGCTGGATTGGTGGCAGTCCATCCGGCGCGGCCGCTGGACGCTGACCTGCCTGCCGGCGCAGCACTGGTCGAACCGGCTCGACAGCCGCCGCAATTCGACTCTCTGGTGCTCCTGGCTGCTCGATTCCGGCCGCCGCCGCTACTACTTCGCCGGCGATTCCGGGTATTTCCCCGGCTTCGCCGAGATCGGCCGCCGCTGCGCGCCGATCGACGTCGCCTTCCTGCCGATCGGCGCCTACGAGCCCCGCTGGTTCATGACCTACCCCCACATGGATCCCGCCGACGCCTGGCGGGCCTTCCTCGACCTGGGCGCGCGCTGGATGGTGCCGATGCACTGGGGCACTTTCGACCTGACCGACGAGCCGATCGACCTGCCGCCGAAGGTCCTCTTCGAGGCCATCGCCACCGGCGCGGGAGCAGGCGCGGGCAGCGCCGGTGGCGCAGGAGGCGCAGGAGGAGGCGCGGGCAGCGCCGAGGGTGCCGGCACCACGGACCCTGTCAGGGTGCGCCTGCTGGCGATCGGCGAGCGTTGGTTGCCGGGAGCCTGAGCATCCATAAAGCATAGACGTGCTATGCTTATCGCCGCCGAATCGCCCGCGATCCCGACTCGGCCTCCTTGGCCTGGCGTGCACCGGCTCGACTCGCCGACGGCGGGCGGGCTGAGAGCTCTACTTGCCCGAAAAGGCCCGCCAGGGCTGTGTTAGAGTGTCCTCCGCCAGCGAGAGGGAACCGCCCGTGACGCGCGCAACTCTCGTGCCGCGGGCGGTCACTGCCGGGGCGGTTTTCCTGAGACGGAGGGGGATTTTGCCTGGAAAACGCATGAGATTGCCGGCAGCCGCGTCTCGCCGGCCGCCGGCGCGCCGCCCACCGCGGCAGCCCCTGCAACCCCCCCAACACCCTTCGCGCCCGCTCTCGGCCGACCGCGCCGGGCGCACCGGCCGCACCGACCGCGCCGCGGCCGGCAGCCCCCAGGCCTCGCACCGGCCGCTGCAGCTCGAGCTGTTCGGCGGCGGGCGGCCCCAGCGGCCGTCTCCCGTGGCGCCCGTCCGCCCCCAGCCACGGCGGCCCGGGCGGCCCTACGCCCATCTGGCGGGCATGGGATCGCCGTTGCCGCTGCCGAAGGCCACCGCCTACGCCGAGCTGTTTCGCCGGCTCAGCCGGCTCACCGGCGGGCGGCTGCGCTCGCTCTTGCTGACCGACAACCGCCGCACCATCCTCTCCGTGCGGGCGGCCCACGCCGCGGCCAGGCCGGTGCCTGCTCCCCCGTCACCGATCCACCTGCGGATTCATCGCTCCTTCGCGGGCGCGCCCGATCCGGTGCTGCGGGCGGTCGCTGCCTTCCTGGCCAGCGCCAAGGGCAGCGCGACCGCTCGCCAGGCGCTGGCCGCCATCCGCGAGCACTTCCACCACCATCGCCTGCCCCCGGGCGGCCCCGCCGATCTGGGCCGTCCGCGCGACCCGCGGGCAGGCCGGACCGCCCCAGGGACGTCCGCCGCCGAGGCACGCCGCTTGTCGCTGTGCCCGGTGGGCGAGGTGCTCGACCTGCGGGAGATCGCCGCCGACCTCAACCAGCGCTATTTCGCGGGCCGGCTGAAGGTCCGCATCTCCTGGGGCAAGGCTGCCGGCGAGAACGCGAACCCCGCCAGCAACTGCCGCCGCACCCGCACCGCCAGCCTGCAGCTGGGCAGCTACTCGTACGAGGACCGGCTAATTCGCGTCCACCGCGTCCTCGACCGTCCGAGCGTGCCGCGTTACGTCGTCGAATCGGTCGTCTACCACGAGCTGCTGCATGCCGACCTGCCGCCGGTGACGCGGGGCGGGAGGCGGTACTTCCACACCCCCGAGTTCCGCCGCCGGGAGCGCCACTTCCGTCACTTCGAGAGAGCCGACGGCTGGGTCCGCGACAATCTGCACCAGCTGCTACGCGCCAGGCGCGCCGCCGCCGCGCCGGCGGCCGGACCTTCCGCGCGCTCCGACCGCTCCCCACGTTCAGGGCGTTCCGAGCGCCCGGCTCGCGCCAGCCGGTCCAAGACGATGAGCACCGGCCGCGGCCGGCGCGGTTAGCTGGCCGGGTCTAGTGCCGGCGTCCCGGACGCCGGCGCGCGGCACGCGCGGCCGCCGGGGAGGGAGGCGCCGCTGGCGCTGACGCGGCGGCCGCGCCCGCGCCGCCGGCGAGAGGGAGGGCCGGGCCGAGCTTGCGCGCCAGCCGGTCCCGGATCCAGTGCGGGTCCCACCACTCCACCGGGTTGACCGGCAGGCCGCGCAGCAACATGGTGAAATGGAGATGGTCACCGCCCGCCAGGCCGGTCTTGCCGGAGCGGCCCAGCTCCTGCCCGCGCTCCACCTGCTGGCCTTCGCGCACCCCGATCGACGACAGGTGTCCGTAGAGACTCATCAGGCCATAGCCGTGATCGATCACGACCGCGTTGCCGAAGATGCCGAAGTAATGCGCCAGCAGGACCACGCCGCGGTTCGAGGCCGGCACCGTGTCGTGCTCGACGCTGGCCATGTCGAAGCCCAGGTGGACCTGCTGGTCGACGTGCTTGCCCTGGTACCGGTAGTCGCGGCTCTGGGCGAAGGCGGCGGTGATCTTGGCGTTGGGCATCGGCAGGAACGGCTCTTTCCAGAGGAAGTGGTCGGCCGAGCGGCCGGCGAGATCGGCGAGCGCCTTGTCGTTGCGGCGGCGTAGCTCGCCGTTGATCTCCAGGTAGTTCGGCAGCAGGCCGCCGCGGTCCTGGAGGTCGGGCGTCTCGCGCATGATGTCGGGCACCGCGCGGGCGAGGAAGTCGTCGGTCAGCTGGATGACGTCGTGCTTGAGCGGCTTGGGAAAGAACTTGTCGACGAAGGCGGCGCGCGCCTCGTTGCCCACCTCGTCGACCGCCACCAGGCGCACCTGGGAGTCGTCGCCCGTGTCCCAGGGGACGGCGAACAGCGCGAAGCGGGCACGGGGATCGCTGCCGCCCGGCAGCGGATAGCCCGGGAACCACCACTTTCCCGACTGCACCCCATCCCGTACGGCCCCCTCGCCTACCCGGTAAACCACCGCCTCGCAGCCCCCCTGCGCCACGTAATGGAATCCCGACAGCACGGCGAGCGCCGGCGGCGCCAGGCGCACCGGTAGCTCGACCGCGGCCACCGCCGGGTCGGGCCGCCGCAGCAGCGAGCCGGCGCGTTGCGCGGTAACCCGGATCGTGGCCTTGCCGCCGCGCAAGCCGGGCACCGTGTCACGGCCGACCGCGACGTCGAGCACGGCAGGCGCCTTGGCCTTCCAGAAGGCCCAGCGCGGATGGGTGGGGAAGCTCCGCTCGGCGACCGGCTTGACGTCCATCCCCTGGACGACCTCGACGGTCACCTTCTCGACCTGGCCGGTATCGTCGAGCGTGACCCGGACCGGCGTGCTCCTGCCGATCCCGGGCAGGGCCGGCTTGATCTCGACCCGGGGCGAGCGCCCGGGCCAGAACGTCGCCGCCACCAGCACGGCGACCGCGAGGACTACCAACAGGATCAGAGCGCGCGGCAGGGCGCTCCCCGTGGACCTGTGACCGACCATCGAATACCTCTTTCTCGTTGCGAATTTACGGCCCTCGGCGGGTGCGGAGCGGTCGTGCCGCGCCGCCGCGATCCTAGTGACATGACCGCGAGAGATCAAGGCCGAAAAGGACCCGCCTGCCCGGTTCGCCCGGTGGCGCCTTCGGGCGCTACACCTTTTCCGGCACGAAAAGTGCTTACCTCTCGCCAACCAGGATCGTCCATGGCCCAAACCCAGCGTGATTCGACCAGCTTCGGAAAAACGTCCATCGCCCGGGCGGAAATTACAAACCAGGAACAAGGAACAGGAACAGGTATCGTGCCGGCTCGGGCCGATCTCGAGGCCGCGGCTCCGCTTGTCGCCAGTCGCGGCACCCCGGCTGGGAGGCCGCGGCTCCGCCTGTCGCCAGTCGCGGCACCCCGGCTGGGAGGACTGCCTTCCTGTCGGCCTGCGGGTCAGCGCCAAGCCTTGCAGTTTAGCGTACGCATTGGAACGTTTCCCAAGGAGGAGATGATGAACCTGTACGTCGGCAACCTGCCCTACCGTATGACCGAGGATCAGCTCAAAGAGGCCTTCGAGGCTTACGGGCAGGTCTCGTCTTGTACGATCATCAAGGACAAGGTCACTGGCTCGTCGAAGGGATTCGGCTTCCTCGAGATGCCGGAGCGCACCGAAGCCGAAGCGGCCATCACCGGCCTCAACGGGCGCGAGCTGATGGGACGCAAGCTCAACGTCAACGAGGCCCGGCCACGCACCGAAGGCGGCGGCGCCGCCGGCCGCAGCGCCGGCGGCGGCTGGGGCGGCGGCGGCGGCGGCGGGCGCAGCAACAACCGCGACGGCGGACGCGATCGCTGGTAGGCGCGCTGGTAGGAGGTAGCGGATCCTGTCCGGCGGCGCCGGGTCATTCCGCGCGAGCCGCAGCCACCGCTGCGAGCAGCTGCGTCTTCACCGCTTGGCGCGAGTAGTCCGCCTGCAGTCGGCGGCGGCCGTTGGCAGCCAGGCGCCGCCGGGCCGGCGGGTCCTGCAAGAGGTCGGACAGCACTTCCGTCCACTGCCGCGGCGAGCTCGCCACCAGCAGGTCCTCTCCGGGCACGCCGGTCGTGCCTGCCGCCGCCCACGGCGAGGCGACCACGGGCACGCCCTGGGCCCAAGCTTCCAGGATCTTGACCGGCACCCCGGATCCGCAGCGCATCGGCGCCAGCGCGACCGTGGCGCCTGCCAGCAACCGCCGCATATCGGGTGGCGACTCGACGATCGTGACCGCGCCAGTCCCTCCTCCGGCAACGGCCACGCTCCGCCGCAGCCTCGCCCGCGGCCGGTCTCCCGCCACCACCAGCTTCAGATCGGGGTGTCGAGCGGCAAGCGCCGGCCACACCTCTCGCAGCCACCACGAGATCGCGTCGTCGTTCACGAAGTAGCCGAGATTGCCGGTGAAGATCAGCACCGGCGGGTCGGCAGACGACGGCGGGTCGGCGAGCACGGGCGCTTCGGAAGACGCGGCAGCGCCGGCGGCCGTTTTCGGCGCTTCATCGCCGGGCTCGACCGCCAGGGCGACGGTCCGGAGGCGGCAGGCGAGCGCTGCCGGCAGCCGCGCCGCCATCTCCCGATGATCGCGGTCGCTGACCAGGAGCACCCCGGCGGCCTGCCTGGCCAGGCGGCGCTGGGCACGCGCCAGCAGCCGCGCCTCCCAGGCCAGCGCCGGGCGCAGCCACCAGCGGTCGACCGCCGCCCGCCGAGCGAAGTTCAGCGCCAGGTCGTCGATCAGGTCGACCAGCACGGGCGTCGCACCGGCGTCGGCGCGGTGCGCGGCAAGGCGGACGAGCTGCAGCACCACGAGGTCGGCGCCCGGCGCGAGCCGGCGCAGCTGTCGCCGCAGGTCGGCGGAGAAGAACCAGCCGCTCTGCAGCGGCAGGCCGCGGGCCGCGGCGCGCGCCAAGCCGCCTGCGGCGCCAAGAAAATCGCTCGCGGCGCCAAGGAGATCGCTCGCGGCGCCCAGAAGATCGCCTGCGGCGCCAAGGCGATCGCGGCCGGCGCCCGGGAGATCGCCCGACGCGCCCAGGAGGCCGCCCCGGGCGCCCGGGCGACTGGGCCCGTGCCGCCGGTAGGTCACCACCGCCGCGCTGCCGTGCGCCGGCGGCGGCGGCGGCTGGCCGGCTGCCGGCCGCGGGGTGAGCAGGGTGACCTGGTGCTCGGGGCCCAGCAGCTCGAGCATCTGGCAGGCACGCACCTGGTCGCCCCGGCGCGGAGGCCAGGGGTAGCGGGCGGTGACGAGGAGGATGTGCAGAGGCGTTCGGACCCGTTCGGACCGCACCCTGCCACCGCCGCCGTCGTCGGTCGGCGCGCGGCGGCGGCCGGCCCTTCAGACCAGCTTCAGCAGGTGCCCCAGCTTCTCGCGCTTGGTGCGTAGGTAGTCGCGGGTCGCATCGGTGGGCGGCACCTCGAGCGGCACGCGCTCGACGATCTCGAGCCCATAGCCGTTCAGGGCGATGTACTTGCTCGGGTTGTTGGTCATCAGCCGCATCTTGCGGACGCCGAGGTCACGCAGGATCTGCGCTCCGACGCCATAGTCGCGCTGGTCCGGCCGGAACCCGAGACGTTCGTTGGCCTCGACGGTGTCGTGCCCCTGCTCCTGCAGCTCGTAGGCGCGCAGCTTGTTCATCAGGCCGATACCGCGGCCTTCCTGCAGCAGGTAGAGCAGGACGCCGCACCCCTCCTGGCCGATCTTGCTCAACGCCTGCTCGAGCTGGATGCCGCAGTCGCAGCGCGCCGACGCGAAGATGTCGCCGGTCAGGCACTGGCTGTGGACCCGCACCAGCACCGGCTCGTGCGGCGAGATGTCGCCCATCACCAGCGCCACGTTCTCGTCGCCGGTGATGTCGGAGCGGTAGGCATGGATGCGGAACTCGCCGTACGCGGTCGGCAGCCGCGGCGAGGCGATCTTGCGCACCAGCGTCTCATGGCGGAGGCGGTGCCGGATGAGGTCGGAGACCGTGATCATCAGCAGCCCGTGCCGCTCGCAGAAGCCGGCCAGGTCCGGCACCCGCGCCATCGTGCCGTCGTCGTTCATCACCTCGCAGATCACCGCCGCCGGCTGCAGGCCGGCCAGCTTCGCCAGGTCCACCGAAGCCTCGGTCTGGCCGGCGCGCTTCAGCACCCCGCCCGGACGCGCCCGCAGCGGGAAGACGTGACCCGGGCGGAGCAGGTCCTCGGGCCGCGTCGCCGGATCGATGGCGGTCAGGATCGTCGCTGCGCGGTCCGCCGCCGAGATGCCGGTGGTCGTCTTGCCGCGCGCTTCGATCGAGACGGTGAACGCGGTGCCGAAAGACGAGGTGTTGGCCTCGACCATCAACGGCAGCTCGAGCTGCCGGCAGCGCTCCTCGTCGAGCGCCAGGCAGATGAGCCCGCGGCCGTTCTTGGCCATGAAATTGATCGCCGCCGGCGTCACCTTCTCGGCGGCGATGGCCAGGTCTCCCTCGTTCTCGCGGTCCTCGTCGTCGACGATGATGACCAGGCGCCCCTCGCGGAACTGCGCGATGGCATCCTCGATGGCGGCGAACGGGCTGGCGGCGGACAAGGGCTGGCTCCGAAGGGTCTATCCCAACCCATTCTAAGGGTCGCATCCGTGAAAACCTAATGCTTCGGCAGCATTGCAGCATTGACAATGTTTCCCGACTTAGGAAGTCCCCTTCCCTCCTCTCGGCGGATGTCCCCGCCTGCCGCCCTTTGGGCGAGGCACCCAAAGTCCGCGGTCCGATGCCGTTCGACACCCTCGCCCAAAGGGCGGCAGGAGGGCACATCCGCCGAGGACTGGGAAGGGGGCCTCGGCCTAGAACGGATTGCCGAAGCTCAGGAACAACACCACCGGCCCCTCGGAAGGCAGCTTCGTCTCGCGGTGCAGCTTCCAGCCGAGCTCGGCGCGCAGCGGGCCGATCGGCGACAGGTAGCGGAAGCCGAAGCCGGCGCCGGACTTGAAGCCCTCCGACCCGGTCAGCCGGATGTCCCGCCAGTCGGCCCAGACGTTGCCGGAATCGAAGAACAGCGTGCCGCCGAAGGCACCGGCGATCGGGAAGCGGTAGTCGAAGTTGGCGAGCACCAGGCCGTTGCCGCCGACCGGCATGAAATGCGATCCCGGCCCCGGCTGGATCAACGTGTGCCCACGGATGCCCAGCTGGTCCAGCGCATAGGCGCGGTCGGTGTTGCCGCCGCCGCCGAAGAAGCGCTCGTCGATGAAGACGTTGGCCTGCGGCAGCGCCGCCGGCAGGTTGGGGTCGCCGGTCGGCAGAGTGGCGAACGACTCGATGGCCCCGAACCGCAGGCTGGCGGCGAGCACCCCGGGCTTCCCCAGGTTCACGTACTTGGTCTGCTGCAAGAACAGCTTGAGGAAGTTCGCATTCGAGCCCACCCCCGGGAACGAGTACTGCACCTGCGCCAGCGAGCTCCAGCCGCGGGTCGGCACCAGCGAGTCGTCCCGGTGATCGATCAGCACGGCCGGGATGACGCTGGTGACCTGCACCGGCAGGTTCTGGCGCTCGATCGAGTTGAGCGCCACGCGGGGATCGAAGACCTTCAAGCGCACCACGCGGTAGTCCAGGGCCACCGAGTAGCGGGTGTGCGACAGTGTCTTGACCGCTTCCGAGCGGGCGCCCCAACGCCGCGTCCGGAAGGTCGGCTGGGTGGTGTCGAAGTAGAACAGGGTGGAGTTGAGCGGCACCGGATAACGGCCCAGGAACGGCTGGTTGAAGAAGAGGCTGAAGCGCTTGTCGAGCGACGACAGCCGCATGTCGGCGCGCAGGCTGTCGGCCTCGCCGCCGATGTTGTTGTCGGAGAAGCCGAGCAGGCCGCGGAGCTTCTCCTCGGAGTCGTAGCCGACGCCGTACCTGAGGCTCTTGAACTTGCCCTCCTCGACCCGCACCAGCACGTCGCGCTCGGTGTCGAGGGGGGAGCCGGTGAGGTCGATGTCCACTCGCGAGAAGATGCCCAGCCGGTAGAGGTTGCTCTCGAGCTGGTAGGGGCGCGACTGCCCGATGGGATCGCCATGCTGGATGCCCATGGTGCGGCGGATGATGTCCGTCCTCGTCGCCTGGTTGCCGCGCACGATCACCTGGTCCACCACCCGCCGCGGCCCCTCGAGCACCTTGACCGTCAGGTCGACCAGGGTGTGCGGGACGTTCCAGTCGGTGGCGGCCGACACCTGGGCCTGGGTGTAGCCGGCCTCGCCGTAGGCGCTGCGGATGGCGGTCAGCGTCTGCTCGAGCAGCACCGGATGAAAGGGCCCCCCCTCCTTGAGCGGCAACACCTGCCGCAGCTTCGCCGCGTCGAGCTTCTCGACGCCCACCAGCTCGAGCTTGACCAGCCGCTGCTGCGGGCCTTCCTCGACCGGCACCCGCAGGCGCAGGACGCGGTTGCGCTCGGCGACGTCGGGCGGGCCGACCTTGGCTTCCGAGTAGCCCTGCAGGGCGTAGTAGGAGCGGATGTTGTCGAGGTCCTCCTTGAGGGTGTCGTCCACCAGGTGGCCGCTGCCCGGGCGCAGCACGCTGCGCGGCGTGGTGGCCATGAGCTGCGCCAGCCGGGAGGAGCCGATGCCGCGGTTGCCGGAGAACTCGACCGCGGTCAGCGTGTAGACCGGCCCGGGAACGACCGTGATCGACAGCTCCAGCTGGCCGTCGACCCGGCGCTGGCTCGAATCGACCTTGACGTGGTAATGCCCCTGCTGCTGGTAATAGGCGCGCAGCCGCGCCAGCGACTGCTGCACGAGCGCTTCGTCGTAGCCGGCGACGCCGAGGAACGGCAGCAGCCCTTTCCTCTTGAGCCGCTTGACGTCGGCCCCCGCGATGGTCAGCTTGATCAGCGGCCCGACGTCGAGCGGGAAGGTCAGCCGCACCGTGTTGGCCGCCGCGTCGTAGGCCTGGCGCGGCTTGTCGACGCGGGCGGCGCCGTGCTGCTGCCCGATGAGCCACTCCTGCAGGCGCTCGGCATCGTCGTCGGCGAGCCGCTCCTGGAACGGCCGGCCGGGCTTGGCGCGCAGGTGTTCGATCAGCGCCGCCGCGGTGAACGGCGCGATCTGGCCGTCGAAGCCGACGGCGTCGATCTTGGCGCGGTCGCCGCTGTCGACCTGGTAGGTGACCACCACCTGGCGGCCCGCGCTCTGCTCCACGCGCACGCGCACGGTGGCCTTGAAGTAGCCGTTGCGGCTGTAGAGGTCCTGCAGGTTGTAGACGCCCGCCACCACGCTCTCCTCGGCGAGCGGCTGGGCCGGCCGCTGCGGCACCGCCGCCTTGAGGTCGGCGACGGGCAGGCCGAGGCGGCCGGTCACCCGCAGGTCGGCGACCTGCGGCACCGGCAGCAGCACCAGCACCGCCACGACTCCCCCGGGCTCCGCGCGGGTGTACAGGGCGACGTCCGACGCCACCCCGGTCGCCACCAGGTTGCGCAGCGTCCGGCGCACGGCCACGTCCTCGAGCGGCTGGCCGGGATGGATCTCGACGACCGCCGACACCTGCTCGCGGCGCGGCAGCGGCACGTCGCTGCGGATCTCGACCGCCAGCACCTGGGGGCCGGCCGCGGCAGGAGGCGCGGGTGCCGGGACCGCGGCGGCCGCCGGGGTGGTCGGCACGGGCGGGGCGGGCGCCGGGGCGGGTGGCGCCGGCTCGGTCGAGGCAGGCGGCTGCCTGGCGGCGACTGCCGCGGCCGCCACACCGCCGCCACCGGCGCCTGCCGCCGCCTGCCACGTGGCGGCGATCAGAGCCAGGACGGCCCGCCGCGTCATGCCGACCCGCCGCGTGATGCCGACCCGCCGCGTGATGCCGGCCGTCACCCGCATGGCCCCCGGCGGCTCCGGCGGCGGCCCGCGGGACACCGCCGGCCGGCGCTCAAAACCGGGTCTCCCGCTGCACGTCGACGGCGTAGCTGGTGCCGCTCTGGGTCAGCAGCACGGTGAGGTTCCTCGCCACCTGCCACTCGATCTGGCGCACGTCCAGCCGCGGCGACGACGGGTTGCTCACGTAGGTCACGAAGATGTTCTTCGACAGCCGCTTGCCGGCGGTGATCACCACGCCCGAGGTCGGCTGTCCGGCCTGGGTCAGGGTCTGGGTGTCCACCCGGAAGCGGTCGAGGCCGAACAGCCGGCCGACCCGCGACGACACCGCCGAAGCCGCCTGGCCGGCGAGGAACTGCGAGGCCGCCGCCTGCCCCGCCGCCTCGCTCTGCACCGGCGGCGGCGGCGCGCCGAGCTCGGGCCGCGGGCCGCCGGCGAGCAGCGAGATGATGTCGATGTCGGCAAGATCGGCGTTGGACGAGAACTTGGCGTTGAGCCGTTCCAGCGTGCCCGACAGGTTGAGGGTGATGGTGTAACTCTGCACCTCGGTCTTGAGCGCCAGGTCGATGAGCGGGTCGATGCGGTTCGGGTTGGCGAAGGTCAGGCTGCCGCGGTCCACCTGGTACTTGTTGTCCGAGTACTGCAGGGTCCCACCCGACTCGAGCTGGACGGTGCCGAAGACGACCGGCGTGGCAACGGTGCCCACCACCGTCAGCTCGATGTCGCCGTGCAGGTCGGCGACGTTGTTGGTCACCCGCAGGGCGCCGGGACCCTGGATCGACAGGTTGAGCTGGGTCCTGGCGAAGAGGTCGTCGGTCGGGACGACTTCCACCCGCTGCCGCTGCAGGCCTCGCAGGAGGAGCTGCAGCGGGTCCACCTGCAGGTCCTCGACGTAGAGCGCGCGGTTCAGGCGGATCAAGCCCTGGACCTGGCGGCTGCTGCCGCTGCCGACGAGCGCCAGGGCGGCGTCGCCGCGGCTGACCCAGCCGCTCGGGTAGCGCAGGCTGACTCCCTGCGCCGACATCTCGAAGCGGTAGGTCAGGGTGCGCCCGGCCCCCGGCAGGACCAGTTGGCCGGTGGCCCGCACCGTGCCGCCGCCGACCCGGCCGGTGAGGCCGTCGAGCACCAGGCGGTCGCGGTCGAAGCGCACGGTGCCCTCCAGGCCCTCGAAGGAGGTCGCCAGGCTGGGGACGATGAGCCGGGCGTCGTGCAGCACCGCCTGCCCGGAGAGCTCCGGATCGCCGACCGTGCCCTTGACGGTCGCCAGCAGGTCCATCTCGCCGCCGATGTCGAGGCCCGGCGCGAACAGCTTCGCCCAGCTCGCCGAGATGGTGCTCTGCACGCGCAGGTCGAGCGGCCGCGGCGCGGCGAAGCCGATGCTGCCGGTGGCGTACGCCTCGAGGCCGGTGCCGGCCTCGCCCAGGTAGAGTGAGCGCACGGCGAGGCCCCGCGGGGAGATGTCCACCACCACCGGCTCACGGTTGGCGATCTGCTTGCCGGAGTAGGCCATGCGCAGCTCGTCCAGCCGCAGCTGGCCGCGGTAGCGGCCGGCGTCGAAGTCCGCATCCAGGGTGAGAGCGCCGGCCAGCGAGCCGCTGAAGTCGGCGCTGGCGGCGCTGCCGGCGCTGGCGGAGGTCGTTGCGGGCCCTCCCGGCGCCGCCGCCGCCGCCAATCGGCCGAGACCGGCGAGGTTGGCCGAGCGCAGGTCGAGGCGCAAGGCCGCCTGCCGCCGGTCCAGCCGGCCGCCGCCGTCGAAGGTGAGCAGGCTGCCGAGCGTGCCGCTGCCGCGCACCAGCTCGCCGTCCCAGTCGATCGTCACCTGCGCCTCTCCCGGAGGCTTGCCCTCGACCGTCCTGCCGGACCAGGCGAGGTCGTGCCCGCGCAGGCTGACCTGGGCCCGCGGCCGCTCGAGCGTGCCGCCGACGGCTGCCATCAGCGCCACCCGGCCTGCCATGCCGGAGGCCTGCAGCAGCCCGGAGAGCGGCGGCGCCGCCAGGTTCAGGGATGGGCCGTCGACGGTGAGGTCGATGGCGTCGCTCCGGCGATCGAAGCTGCCGCGCACGGCCAGCTTCCCCGCCGGGGCCTCGATGGCGCCGCCGGCGACGGCGATGTGCGCCGGGTCCCACGACAGCTGGCCGCGCACCCTGCCGAGGGCCACGGCGGACACTTCCACGTCCGCCATCTCGGCGTTGGCCTCCCCTGTCAGGTGGTCGAAGTCGCCGCCGAGGTCGAGCCGCCCCGACACCTCGCCGCGCAGGCCGGCGACCGGGAACCAGGCCGGCAGGTAGGGCACCAGTCCGGCGGCCGGCCACTGCGCGGCGTCCACCGCCAGGTCGAGCGGTTGATCGGGCACGGCGCGCCCGGCCCGCGCCAGCGGGATGCGCCCGGAGAGGATCAGGGCGCCCGCGCCGGCCGTGGCCTCCAGGCGCAGGTTCTCGACCGCCAGCGGCTCGATGGTGAGAGTGCCGTGCAGCCGGTCCGCCGAGCCCAGGCTGTGGCTCACCACGCCCAGGAGATCGAGGTCCATGGGTGCCGAATATCCCAGGGGAGTCAGGGTCACGGTCCCCGCGGCGGTGCCGTGGCCGGCATTCGGCAGCCAGATCGGCGAGGTCTCGCGCGGCCCCGTCCAGTGCTGGGTCGGCAGGCGGGGAGCCACCGGCGGGAAGAGCGGCGCCAGGGCGCCGGTGTCGTGCGACACCAGCCGATAGCTCAGCCGGCCCGAGTCGCGAAGGAGGTCGTAGGCGAAGCCGGTCACCGTCGCTTCCTGGCCCGGGGCGGTGATCAGCACGGTGCCGCCGGTCAGCACCCCGCCGGCCATCCGCAGCGGCACCTCGCCGGCGACCGGCAGGCCACGGCTGCCGCCGATCCCCGCCTGGGCCGCTTCGACCCGCAGGTCCGCCTGGCCGCTGCCGAGCCGCCACTGCGAGCTCTGGAAGCGGTAACGCAGCCGGCCGCTGGCGCGCCCGGCAACTTCCACGACCGGCGGCTCGCGGCCGGCGAACTGGCGCGGGAAGAGGTCGGCCAGGAACGGCTGCAGCGCCAGTCCGCGGATCGCCAGGTCCAGGTCGACCGGGCGGCCGCCGTGCGGCCCGGGACCGGCGCCGGTCAGGATCGTCACCGGGCCGGCGAGCGCCCCCTCGGCATAGACGGCGTGCCGGACAACCACCGCCAGCTGCCGGGGGTCGCCGCGGAAGTCGGCGGCGAGATCGCGGAACACTCGATGGAGGACGTCGATGCGCGGCGCGCTCAGGCTCCCGGTGTACTCCCAGGCTTCGTGCGAGAAGGTGAAGCGGCCGAAGATGTCGGCCGGACCCGCGATCGGTTCCTCGAGATAGCCCACCCGGTTGACCCACTGCGACGCCATCCGCGCCGTGACGCCCAGGTCGACCTGGTTGTCGCCGCGCCAGCTGATGGCTCCCGCCACCCGCATCGACAGGTCCGGTCCGGACAGGCGGGCGGCGGCGATCCGCAGCTGGTCCGCGTCGACGCGGCCGCGGGCCGAGAACGTCAGCGCATAGGGGCGGGCGTCGGGCAGCCGCAGAGCGACGTCCTGGGCCGTCACCAGGAAATCGAGGCCGGCCGCGCCGCGGGTGGCGGGAAGCGGCGGGGGCCGCGTCCGGGCGCCGCTGCCCGCGGCGCCCGTGGTGGCTGTCGCGCCCTTGGCGGTCAGGGCGCTCGCCGGGGAAGCGGTCTCCGAGAGGCGCGCCCAGAGCGCGCTCGCCGTCAAGTCGAGGCGTGCCCGACGCTCGTTGAGCTGGAAGGTGCCGTCCTCGATCAGCAACTGGTCGATGGCGATCTGTACGCGCTGCGGCTGGTTGGCGGTAGGGCGGCGCAGCCGCGGCAGGTTGTTGCTGCCGTCGGGGTTGAAACGCAGGTAGATTCGCGGCCGCTCGAGATCGAGCTGCTCGATCTGCAGGCGGCGCCGGGCGAGGGCGCGCCAGGTGATGCGCGCTCGCGCCCCGGCGAGGCGCAGCACCGGCGGGTCGGCTGGCGACGGACCGGGAATGACCAGGTCGTTCAGCTCGAACGACGGCGTCAACGTCCAGAGATTGAAGTCCACGGACCCGAGCGCCACCTCGCGCCCGAGGGCGTCGGAGAGCTCGCCCCGCAGCAGGTCGGCGCCGCTCTCGCGGGCGAAGCGGCTGCTGAAGAACAGCACGGTGCTCGCCGCCAGCGCCAGCACCAGCAGCAGCCCCCAGACGAAGGGGCGCACCACCCACCGGCGGACCCGGCCGGGACGGCGCCGCTCCTGCCGGCGCCGCTCCATGGACGGCGGCTCGGGGCCCTGCCCGCGGCGCCGCTCCTCCCGGCGGCGTTCGCCGGGCGCGGCCGGCGGCGTCGGACCCGCGGCAGGCGGCGACGAAGGCGGACTCGCAGCCGGCGGCGGCGGACCGGCGGCAGGCGGTGGCGAGGGCGGATCGTCAGGCGGCCCCACGCTCAGAGCCCTCCCTCGTCGTCGGGGCGGGTTAGGCCTCCCCAGCGCAGCTTCTCGCGCAGGTTGTCGTAGAAGCTGCGGTCGCGGACCTTGACCAGGTGGACGGCCGCGGCGCTCTGGGTCACCGCCACCGTCTCGTGATAGCGCAGCTCCGTTCCCTCCTGTCCGTCGAGGGTCAGGAACACCTCCTCGCGGTCGGTCTCGAGCGTCACCTGGATGCGGCTGGACCCGGGCACCACGATGGGCCGCAGCGAGAGCGCGTGCGGGCAGATCGGCGTCAACACCGCCACCGGCAGCAAGGGATTGACGATGGGGCCGCCTGCCGACAGGTTGTAGGCCGTCGAGCCGGTGGGAGTCGAGATGATCAGCCCGTCGGAGCGGTAGCGCGCGATCAGGTGACCGTCGACCTCCATCGTCAGGTCGATGATGCGCGACAGCGCGCTCTTGGTGATCACCGCGTCGTTGAGCACCCGGAAGCGCTCGGTGGCGCGGCTGTCGCCGCGGCGCTCGACGTCGAACAGCGACCGCGCCTCGGTGCGGAACCTTCCTGCCAGCACGTGCACCAGGGCGGGATAGAGCTCGGCGCGACCGATCTCGGTCAGGAACCCCAGGTTGCCGAGGTTGACCCCCAGGATCGGAATCCCCGGCTCGAGGGCGCGAGCCACCGACAGCAGCGTGCCGTCGCCGCCCAGCACCACCACCAGGTCGTACGCGGCGGCCGGGCTGAAAGCAGCCTCATCGCGCCCCAGGGCCGCCAGCGTCGAGCCGTCCAGGAACACCTCGAGGCCGCGGCCGCGCAGCCATTCGGCCAGCTCGGCGGCGGTCCCCGCCGCCTCGTGGCTGGATCGCTTCGCGACCACTCCGACGCGACGCGGCTTCCGCCGCCGGGGCTTGCCGCTCAAGCCGCTCTCCGCCGCAGCAGCGCGAACGCCTCGCGATTGCCGCCGCTGCCGGCGACGGGCGAGTCGAAGCAGGCGCCGGCGAGCTCGAGGGCGGCGGCGGGGGCGGGGGCGGGGGCGGGGGCGGCACGGTGATCGTGGACCTCGCCGATCTCGCCGGCCTCGCCGGTCGGGCCGATCGCGCCGATTTCGCCGATTTCGCCGATTTCGCCAATTTCAGCCAGGCGGCCGGCGCACTCGTCGATCACCCGACGGCGGAGCGCCTCGTCGCGCAGGATGCCCCCCTTGCCGACCGCGCCTCGCCCGGCTTCGAACTGCGGCTTGATCAGCACCAGCAGGTAGCCGCCGGCGTCGCTGGCGGCCGGCCCGGCGGCGGCGGGCCGGCGGAGGTGGGGCAGCAGCGCCGGCACGACCTTGAGGAGCGAGATGAACGAGACGTCCACGGTGACCAGGTCGCAAGGTTCCGGCAGGGCGCCGGCCGCCAGGTGGCGGGCGTTGACGCGCTCCATCACCACCACCCGCGGGTCCTGCCGCAAGCGCGGGTCGAGCTGCCCATGGCCGACGTCGAGCGCGTAGACCCGGCGCGCGCCGCGCTCGAGCAGGCAGTGAGTGAAGCCGCCGGTCGAGGCGCCGACGTCGAGGCACACCCAGCCGGCCGGGTCGAGGCCGAAGTGGTCGAGGGCGGCCGCCAGCTTGCGGCCGGCACGGGAGACGAAGGGCTCACGCTCGGCGACCTCGAGGGCGGCGGCCGCGCCGACGGCGGTCCCCGGCTTGTCCATGCGGCGCCCGTCGACGCGGATCAGGCCGGCCATCACGGCGCGCCTCGCCTGTTCGCGACTGGGGAACAGTCCGCGCTCGACGAGCAGCTGGTCCAGGCGCGACGCCACCGGCTTTGCCTGATCTTCGGAGCTGATGGGAGCGGCCGGTCGTCTCTGGGCGTCCTCGGCGGTCTCGGCGATCCGCGAGCGGAGATGGGGGGCGATGCCGGCGACGGACGCGATGGGGCGATCGGCGATGCCCTGGGCGTCTACCGCCCGACAGCGGAGGCCGGCAGGGCCTCTTCGATGAGCATGATGGGAATGTCCGAGACGATCGGGTAGACCAGGCCGGAGGTGGCGCAGAACAGACCTTGCTCGACCACCGGGGCCTCGTCGCGGAAATGCTCCCGGTACTTCTCCGCCAGCATCCCGCGGACCTCTGCCGGCAGCTCGATCAGCTCCAGCTCGCCTTTCGTCTTCGGGCAGACGAGTATCTCCAGCAGCTCCGGATCGACCGCCATCGGGCCCCCCTGTCGAGGGCGCAGCATAACACAGCCGGGAGCGGGCTCCGGGCCCGGGGGTAGCTACCTCCGAGGCACCGCTACCCCGGCCGGGGACAGTGGGTCAGCGGGAACCCGGCGGGATAAGATACTCCCATGCCCGAGCGCGATCCTGGCGGTCCGGGCCCCTCGCCCCTTCCCGAGATCTCGCTGGTGATCCCGGTCTACAACGAGGAGCCGAACCTGCCGCCGCTGGCCGGCGAGATCCGGCAGACGATGCAGGCCCTCGGCCGGCCCTACGAGGTGCTGCTGGTCGACGACGGGTCGACCGACGGCAGCCTCGCCACGATGATCCGGCTGGCGAGCCAGGACCCATCGCTGCGGGTGATCAGGCAGGCCCGCAACGCCGGCCAGTCGGCCGCCCTGGACGCCGGCTTCCGCCACGCCCGCGGCGCCATCGTCGTCACCCTCGACGCCGATCTGCAAAACGATCCGGCGGACATCCCGCTGCTGCTGGCGCGGCTCGAGGCGGGCAGCGCGAGCGGGGAGAGCGGCACGAGCGGAGGGGGCGGTGAGAGCAGCGGCGCCTGCGACGTGGTCTGCGGCGTCCGCATGGGCCGCCGGGACAGCTGGGTGCGGCGGCTGTCGTCGGGGATCGCCAACGCCGTCCGCAACCGTCTCACCCACGAGTCGGTCGCCGACGTCGGCTGCACACTGCGAGCCTGCCGCGCCGAGTACCTGCGCCGCATCCCGGCCTGGAAAGGCATGCACCGCTTCCTCCCCACCCTGCTGCGCATGGAAGGCGCCCGCATCGCCGAAGTCGGCGTCAGCCACCGGCCGCGCCGGTTCGGCAAGCCGAAGTACAACATCCGCAACCGCATCTGGCGCGCCTCGGCCGACCTGCTGGGCGTGCGCTGGCTGCAATCGCGCTGCATCGACCGGACGCTGGCGGAGGAGGTCGAGGTTTGCAACCAGACCGCTATTGGCTCGCCCTCGGACTGCTCGGACAGCTCCTCTTCTCCGGTCGCTTCCTTGTCCAGTGGATCGCGTCGGAGCGGCGGAAAACCAGCATCGTCCCCCGCTCCTTCTGGTACCTGAGCATCGCCGGCGGCGCGACCCTCCTGGGCTACGCCCTCTACAAGCAAGACCCCGTCTTCATCCTCGGCCAGAGCGCCGGCCTGCTGATCTACGCCCGCAACCTCTGGTTCACCTACCGGCCCGGCGCGAAGGCCGCCCGCGGCGGGGACAGCGGAGCCGGGGGGCCGGCGGCAGGGAGGCCAGCCGGCGGTTGAGGTCGCCGGCCCATGCAGAACTGTTGACGCAGGCCAGGACCTCGCGTCACGCTACCAAGCGCGATGAGAGTTGCGGGAATCCGCGAGATCCGCTCCAACACGGCCGAGCTGCTCGGCGGCAACGAGGCAGTGCTGGTGACTCGGCGCGGGAAAGTCTCCGGGCTCTACGTCCCGCTCGGAGACGCGGATTGCCCCCAGGACCTGCGACGAGAGCTGAGCAAGGTGCTCGCTGCCCACCTTGCAAAGCAGCTTGCCGCCAGCGGTCGGACGGAGGAAGAGGTCCAGCTGGATTTCGATGCCTTCCGCCGGCGTCGTCGCTGACGGCAATGTCCTCCAGTCCTCCTGTAATTCTGTCGCAACTATTTCTCTTGAAAGATCACGGCTCAGCGGCCGACCGACCGGAAGCAGAGAAGCTACTGCAAGACCTGCAACCAGTCATCCTCCAGTTTTGCGACGCGGCTGCTGGTGAATTGGGAATCAAGGGCTGAAGGAGCCACGCAGTGAAACGCGATCTAAACCTAATCCGCAAGCTTGTACTGGCCGCCGAGGATAGCCCCACCGGCTTTGCCGGAGATATTGAGGTAGATGGCTACACTGCCGAACAAATCGGCTATCATGGTTATCTGGTCGTTGACTCAGGCTTAGCAGAAGGCGTTGAGTTTACAAGTCATGGCGACACCTCGCCTTACTGGCGGATTTCTCACCTTACATCAGCAGGGCACGACTTCGCAGACGCAGCGCGAAGCGATACGACGTGGAATAAGGCAACAGGTATGATCAAGGACAAGGCCGGCGGAGTCACCCTGGAAATATTGAAGCAGTTACTCTCTGCCATCGTAAAGAGCCAGTTTGGGCTGTGAAGGCGGTGGCGCCCATGCGGGCAGAGCATACCGAGGGACTTGGGGCCGCCAGGTGAGTCAAGTCCATTGTCGCCATCACTTAGGCAAGGAACACTCTCGTTGGACGTACGAAGGTCGACCATTGTCAGCACCTGAGAGCACGCCATGGCGAACGAGATTCGAGAAGCAGAACGCGTCGTCATCCGACTCGTGGAGAGCAACGAGCTCACCGCCGGGATGTACGTCCGAGTTCGGGCTGACGACCTGATCCTCGGCCGTCAGGAGCCGATTGGCCCCAATAATCAAATGGAGCCCGCTGACCGCGTGAAGTTTACGCACTGTGGCGCCAACATCTACGGTGTGAGTGTCCGCCGGCACACCGGGCGTTGGGAGAAAACACCCTTCTCCGGACCGCTCGAAGACATGTTCGCCATCGTCTGTACCTTCATGCAACACCTCGTAGCCGCCTATCCGTAGGTGTGCCGCAACTTACGGGTTTCAGCACTATAATAGCCGCGCAAGATCGCTGGGGAAGATACCGGCTGCGAGGCTCCGCCCTCCAGGCTGCCGTTACGCGCTTGTTTTAGGCCTAGCTTGTAGTGCGTCTCGTCTCAGAACGACTTCAACGGCGGGGGACTCGCTGAGTGCGGCCCAACCCAGCCACGCGGCAGCATATGCTCCAGGTAGGCGTAGTCGTCTGGATTCCGCCAGTCCGGCATTGCACCTCCGCAAAGGTGCCCGCAGGGGGGAAGGAAAGACGGGCGCGGCGCTTGACAACAGCATTATATGGTAAAATTGAGTCCCAAGACATCGCTACCTAGGTGGAGTGAGCGGAAGGTAGCCACCTTCGTCTATCGGGAGAAGCATCAATGGCACGCAGCAGAAAAGGTATCTCAGCTTGGCTTTTGACGTGGGACCATTCTGGTGACCATGCGAAACCACCAGAACAGGTGGCGGCCGTCCTTAGCCCGAGACTTTCTGGTCAGAGAGTGCTCGAAGTGGTAGAACTCTTGTACGCCAACGCGGAGTATGACCCGAGCGATCGTATTGAAATCGCTAAGAACAGAAAGAATAACCGCTATCAAGCGAAGTTCGGATCACTAGAAGACGGCATTCCTTGGGAAGGGCATATCTACTGCGGTCACAACCCATGGCTTGAGGCTCGACTAGTCAGCAACTTGCGCGCATCCGTGGATGGTACAGGTTTCGTTTGGGATGAGCGTCCACGTCCGGTGATCTCTAAGCTTGCCGGCAGCCTGCGCAAAGGCCCCGAGGAGTAGAACGGGGGCGGCTTAGCCCAGACGCCTCGTGGCGTTATTCGCCGACTGGTGGCCGGATCAGCTCTTCCACCCGCCGGGCTTGTACGTCGCCCAGCTCCCCAGCCAGGTCGACACAGATCGGCATCCCAGATAGCGGGCGACCCGCGCCACCGCCGAGCTTGGTCGCGGCTCACACACTAGACGATTGGACGGCTTGGGTGGCACTATCCGGCAAGGATCTCGTTCAGGCCCTCGATCAGGAGATCCAACTGCTCCGCAGGAAGCCTGCCGATCTTTTCGCCCATGCGCTCGACCGAGAGCGTCCGCACCTGGCTGATCTTTACCCAGGACGGCTTCGGCAGCAGTTCCGGCGCAAGCTCGAGGCTCAGCGGGAATCCTGCGCGCGGGGGCTGGCTGGTGATCGCCATGGCGATGACCGTGCCGGAGTTACGGTTGAACACGTCGTGGCTCAAGATCACCACCGGGCGCCTTCCCTCCTGCTCATGACCTCGCACAGGGTTCAGATCCGCCCACACGACATCGCCCCTCAATAGTTGGGCCATGCGGCCAAGTCCTCCGCGAGGCCCTGCTCCGCCAGCTGTTGCTCAAATTTCGGGTCGAGCTTGGCGCACTCCCGTTCGAGCCGCCCCCGCTCCAGCCGCTCGACAGCCGTCTTCACGGCCTCCTGGATCGCGCGGCTGCGGGTAGGGAATCGCCGCTCGGCCACCAGCAGATCGACCTTGCGGAGCAGTTCCGCGTCGAGAGTAATGGCTATCTTGGTCGCGCTCATGGCCTACCTCCGAGGGTGATCGCCACCCTGGTATGATAGAAGATCATACCATGAGGATTTCCTGACCCTGGAAGGCCTGACATAGACCGGAGAGATGACAACGTCAGCAGAGTACCTGCTGGAGCGGATAGAGGTCGACCCCGAGGTCATGCTGGGCAAGCCGGTCATCCGAGGCACTCGGATCACAGTCGAGATCATCCTGGAGAAGATTGCCGCCGGCTGCCCGATCGAGGAAGTTCTGGCCGCGTACCCGCGCCTGACCCGAGATGACGTACTGGCCGCCTTGGCGTACGCGCGGCAGCCATAGGCACTGTCCGGGAGTCTCGGAGCCAAGGGCGGGCGGGTGGCCGGAGAAAGGACCGGCCGTAGTAGTAAGACGGAGGGCCGTGGCGGCGGGTGTCCCCCTCCGGCCACTTTGGGCGAGGCGGCGCAGTCCACCATCCCCTCATCTACCCCTTGATCCAGCCTCGCCCATAGGGGCCGGAGGGGGACACCCGCCGCCACGGCCCGGCCGAAGGGGCTCCCCGGTGGCGCCGCCTACCCCGCCCCGGGGTCCGGGATCAGGAAGCGCTTGATCGCCTGGGCGTGGCCCGTGGTCTCGTCGACGTCGACCACCGCGGCGGCCAGGCGGACGTCGCGCTTGGCGACCTCGAAGGGGGCGGGGGTCTGTAGCAAGAAGCGCTTGAGGACCTTGTCGGCTCGCATGCCGATGATCGATTCGTAGGGGCCGGTCATGCCGACGTCGGTGAGGAGCGCGGTGCCACCGGGGAGGATGCGCTCGTCGGCGGTGGGGACGTGGGTGTGGGTGCCGAGGACGGCGCTGACGCGGCCGTCGAGATGGAAGGCCAGGGCTTGCTTCTCGCTGGTGGCGTCGGCGTGGAAGTCGATCATCGTCACCTTGACGTGGCGGGGGAGGTCGCCGAGGAGGCGGTCGGCCACGCGGAAGGGCGAGTCGAGATGGCTCATGAACACCCGCCCCTCGAGGTTGAGGATCGCCACCGGCACGCCGGCGGCCGTCTCGCCGACGTAGACCCCCTTGCCCGGATTGCCGTCGGGATAGTTGGCGGGCCGCAGCAGGCGCGGCTCGCGGTCGAGCAGCTCGACTCCTTCCTTCTTGTCCCAGACGTGATTGCCGGTCGTGTAGCAGTCGATCGGCAGGTCGGCGAGCTCGGCCATCACCTCGGGGGTGATGCCGAACCCGCCGGCCGAGTTCTCGACGTTGACCACCACGAAGTCGGCGCGCTCGCGGTCCACCAGGCGCGGCAGCAGGTTCCTGACCGCGGTCCGGCCCGGCCGGCCGACGACGTCGCCGACGAAGAGCAGCCTCACTTGGCGTACTCGATCGACCGGGTCTCGCGGATGACGGTGACCTTGATCTGGCCCGGGTAGGTCAGCTCGGCTTCGATCTTGCGGGCGATGTCCTTGGAGAGCCAGAGCGACTGCTCGTCGCTGAGCTTGCCGCTGTCGACGATGATGCGGATCTCGCGGCCGGCCTGGATGGCGAAGGTCTTCTGGACCCCCTTGAAGCCGGAGGCGATCTCCTCGAGCTTCTCGAGCCGCTTGACGTAGGTCTCGAGGATCTCGCGGCGGGCGCCGGGGCGCGCCGCCGACAGCGCGTCGGCGGCGGTGACCAGCACCGCCTCGACGGTCTGCGGGTCGAAGTCGCCATGGTGGCAGGCCATGGCGTGGACCACGTCCTCGCTCTCGCCGAACTTGCGCAGCAGGTCGATGCCGATCTGCAGGTGCGTACCGTCCATCTCGCGATCGATGGCCTTGCCGATGTCGTGCACCAGCCCGGCGCGGCGGGCCACCTGCACGTTGGCCTTCAGCTCGGCCGCCATGGTGCCGGCCAGGAACGCCACCTCGCGGCTGTGCTGCAGCACGTTCTGGCCGTAAGAGGTGCGGTAGCGCAGGCGGCCGAGCAGCCGGACCAGCTCGGGATGCATGCCGGGGATGGCCAGCTCGAGCAGGGCCGATTCGCCTTCGTGGAGGATCCGCTGGTCGAGCTCGGCCTTCACCTTCTCGACCACCTCCTCGATGCGCGCCGGGTGGATGCGCCCGTCGCCGATCAGGCGTTCGAGAGACACCCGGGCCACCTCTCGCCGGTAGGGGTCGAAGCCCGAGAGGATGACCGCCTCCGGGGTGTCGTCGACGATCAGGTCGACGCCGGTCGCCATCTCCAGGGCGCGGATGTTGCGGCCCTCGCGGCCGATGATGCGGCCCTTCATCTCGTCGTTCGGCAGCATCACCACCGACACCGTGGTCTCCGAGACGTAGTCGGAAGCCGAGCGCTGCACCGCCATGCCGATGATCCGCTGCGCCTGCTTGTGCGCCTGCTCGCGCGCCTCGTCCTCGATGCGCTTGACGATGTGCGCCGCCTCGATGCGGGCGTCGTCCTCCATCGCCCTGACCAGCTCGTCGCGCGCCTGCTGGGCGGTCAGGCCCGCGATCTGCTCGAGCCGCTTGCGCTCGACCTCGACCATCCCGGCGAGCTCCTCCTGCTGCTGCTCGACCGCTCGCTCGCGCTGGGCCAGGGCACGCTCGGTCTGGCCGAGGTCGCGCTCGCGCCGGGCGACCTCGTCGCCGCGCTTGTCGAGGTTGTCTTCCTTCTGGGTGAGGCGCCGCTCGAGCGCCTCGAGCTCGGTGCGGCGCTTGCGGGCCGCCTGCTCGTGCTCCGTGCGCGCCTGCAGCAGCTTCTCGCGCGCCGCGATCTCCGCCTCGCGCCGGACGGTCTCGCCGGCGCGCTCGGCGTCCTCGATCGTCTTGGCGGCCCGCCGCTTGGCCTCGGCGGTCATCCGGCGGGCGGCGCGGCGCAACGTCAGCCACCAGACGAGCGGTATGGCCAACGCGGCCAGCACCACCGCCGCCGCGAGGAGCGTTATCTGGTTGTTCACCAAGTACCCCCGAATGCACAGGGGGGCCTGGGACGATCAGGAGAGAAGCACGAGGGTCAACGCATTCCCTGCGCGGCCGTGGGGGCCGGCGTTTAGAACCTGAAACGCACCAGGTGGGTGTCCGCTCCACGAGCCGTTAGCGTCCTCGTCATCCCGGTGGGATCGAGGCTGGCACGGGCCACGCGGGTAAAAGACTCCCGCAGTATGTATGTTGGTTCTACAATCGTGGTATCCACCACGAACCGCGCAGGGGATGCAACATCCGGTTTCATATGAGTCGAGCTGGCCTTGCCTGCCGCCCTCGCCGCCCTGGTACGGACGGCCGCGGCGGCCTCAAGCCTCCAAGGCTCCGGCCAGTTCCTCCGTCAGCTCCGCAACCTTCTCCCTGATCAGGACCCGTTCCCCTTCCTGCCGCTTCTCCAAGCTCATCAGTTCGTCAGCCAGATTGAGCGCCGCCAGGATCGCGATGCGGGCCGTATCGGCCGTATTCACGTGCTGGGCGACCTCGCGCATCTTACGGTCCACGAGATCGGCCAGACCCTGAAGGTACCCGCGGTCGTCGCTGCCGCGCACGCTGTACACCGCGCCAAAGATCTCTACTTCCGTGCTGCCTCTCGGCATGGCTTCCACGTCCGCGGCCCTCCGGCCAAACCGAGTAACAAGTACCGTGATGCCAGCGGTTTGGCCGAGGCTGGACTATACCACAGCTTTGTCACACCCCAGGTCCGGGACCCGGGCGGGCTGGGAGATACTATCCGCCGGCGTGTCCATCTACTCCATCGTGCGTCCGCTGCTGTTCCGCCTCGATCCGGAGCGGGCGCATGGACTGGTGATCACGGCGTTGCGCCTGGCCCAGGCCTTGCCGGGCGCCCCATCCCTGCTTGCCCGGCGCTTCCTGGTTGCCGATCCGGCGCTGCGCCAGACCCTGCTCGGTCTCGAGTTCCCGAACCCGCTCGGCCTGGCCGCCGGGTTCGACAAGGATGGCGTCGTGGTCGATGCCATGGCCGCGCTGGGGTTCGGGTTCGTCGAGGTGGGGACCGTGACGCCACGGCCCCAGGACGGCAACCCCCGCCCCCGGCTGTTCCGCCATCCCGGCCAACGCAGCCTGCAGAATGCGCTCGGGTTCAACAACCAGGGCCTGCAGGCGACACGCCGCCGGCTGGCGCGCGCCCGCCGGCAGGCCGGTTCGGCCCGGGCGGCCAGCCCGGTCGGCGTCAACGTCGGCAAGGGGCGCGACACGCAGCCCGAGCGGGCGCTCGCGGACTACGAGGAGCTGCTCGGCGACGACGCGGGCCTGGGCGGCCTCGCCGACTACCTGGTGGTGAACCTGTCGTCGCCGAACACGCCCGGACTGCGCGACCTGCAGAACGAGACGTTCCTCGAGGAGTTGCTGCGCGCGACGCGGGCGCTCACCCGCACGCCGGTGCTGGTGAAGCTCTCGCCCGATCTCGAGCCGGAAGCCGCCGCCGGCCTGGCGGCGGCCGCGGTGGACGCCGGCGCCGCCGGGATCGTGGCCACCAACACCAGCACCGACTACGCGCTGCTGCCCGGAGCGCGAGCCGCCGGCGGCCTCTCGGGCCAGGTGCTGCGGGAGAAGAGCCGGCGGGTCTGCCTCGCCATCGCCCGCCGCCTCCATGCCGCGGACAGCGGCGCGGTGTTGATCAGCGCCGGCGGCATCGACAGCGGCGCCGAAGCCTACGCCCGCGTCCGCGCCGGCGCCTCGCTGGTGCAGCTCTACACCGCGCTGATCTACGAAGGACCCTCGCTGCCGCGGCGAATCAACCGCGAGCTGCTCGCGCTGCTGGCGCGAGACGGCTGCAGCGAGATCGGGCAGGCGGTGGGGGCCGATCTGTAGCGGCGGACGGCCCTTAGCCGGCGGCCGCGCTGCCGGTCTCCGCCGAGTGCGCCGCGGACGCCGGCGGCGGCGCCGCCGCGGGCGCCTCCGACGCCTCCGGCGCCCCTTGGATCAGGGCGAGCGCCTGGCGCGCGGCCTCGGCCAGCCCGGCGAAGGCCGCCGCGTCGCGCACCGCCATGTCGGCCAGTACCTTGCGGTCGAGCTGTGAGCCGGCGGCCTTGAGGCCGGCGATCAGCCGGCTGTAGGAGAGGCCGTGCAGACGTGCCGCCGCGTTGATGCGGGCGATCCAGAGGGCGCGCAGCTGGCGCTTCTTCTGGCGGCGGTCGCGGTAGGCGAAGACCAGCGCCTTGTCGACCGCCTGCTTGGCGATGCGGTGGCTCTTCGAGTGGGTGCCGTAGTAGCCCTTGGCGCGGGCCAGGATCTTCTTGCGGCGATCGGTTCTCTTGGTGCCGCGCTTTACACGTGCCATCTCCGAACCTCGTTTCTGCCGGCGCGCTCGAGAGGCGGCCAGCGGTCATCGGCCGCGACCGTCGCTCCTGCCGTCGCGGGCCTGGGCATCCGGGGGGCAGGTCCTTCCCGCCGGCGCCTCGATTGGATTCTGGTTGCCGAGATGCCCGTTAGTTGTGCAGCATCTCCTTGATCGTGCCGGCGAACGCCGTGCCGACTTCGGTGGATTTCCGCAGGTGGCGCTTCCGCTTCGTCGTCTTACTGGTCAGCATGTGGCTGTGCATGGCCTGGTGGCGTGTCACCTTGCCGCTGCCCGTGACCTTGAAGCGCTTGGCGGCTCCCTTGTGTGTCTTCTGCTTCGGCACGTTCTCTCTCCTCTTGCCGTCTCGCGATATCGCAGTCTTGCAGTCTTGTTCGCTCGGTTCAAGCGGTCGGCTTCTTGATCGCCTGGCGCGGCGGTCCGAAGATGACGTGCATCCGGTTGCCCGCCATTTCCGGGTGGGATTCTAGCACCCCTTGCTCGCCGACGTCTTCCGCCACCCGGCGCAGCAGCTTGTGGCCCAGGTCGGTCCGGGCCATCTCGCGGCCGCGGAACTGGACGGTGGCCTTGACCTTGTCGCCGTCCCCGAGGAAGCGCACCACGTTCTTCAGCTTGAAGTCGTAGTCGTGCTCGTCGATGTTCGGCCGGAACTTGACCTCCTTGATGTGGATGATCTTCTGCTTGCGCTTCGACTCGTGGGCCTTCTTCTTCTGCTGGTACAGGAACTTGCCGAAGTCCATGATGCGGCACACCGGCGGCTTGGCGGTCGGCGCCACCTCGACCAGGTCGAGCAACTGCTCCTGGGCACGGCGCAGCGCCTCCTCCACCGGCACGATGCCCGCCTGCGAGCCGTCGGCGTCGACCAGGCGAACCTCCCTCACCCTGATCCTGTCGTTGATCCTCGTCGTCTTATCGATATTCAGCTCACCTCCTCGAGAGCGTCGAGCCTCGCGGCCCGGACATTCAAGTGATCACAGCTCCAGGCTGCGGCTGGCGGCCAGGTCGCGCGCCCGCGCCGCGAAGCCGGCGACCGGCATGGCGCCCAGATCCTCGCCGGAGCGGCGGCGCACCGCCACCGCGCCCGCCTCCTGCTCGCGCCCGCCCACCACCAGCATGTAAGGCACCTTCTGCACCTGCGCTTCGCGGATCTTGTAGCCGAGCTTCTCGCTGCGCTGATCGACCTCGACCCGCAGCCCCGCCGCCAGGAGCTCGGCGTGCACCTTCTCGCCGTAGGCGGCGAACTTCTCAGAGACCGGCAGGACCACGGCCTGCACCGGCGCCAGCCAGAGCGGCATGGCGCCGGCGGTCTGCTCGATCAGGATCGCCATGAAGCGCTCGATCGAGCCCAGCATGGCGCGATGGATCATCACCGGCTGGTGCTCGGCGCCGTCCACCCCGACATAGCGCAGGCCGAAGCGCTCGGGCATCTGGTAGTCGAGCTGTATCGTACCGAGCTGCCAGGTGCGGCCGAGCGCATCGCCGATGTGGAAGTCGATCTTGGGGCCGTAGAACGCGCCGTCGCCCGGGTTCAGCTGGTAGTCGATGCCGCCCTTGGCGAGCGCCGCGGCGAGCGCCGCCTCGGCATGCCGCCAGCTCTCGGCCGAGCCGATCGACTTGTCCGGCCGCGTCGACAGCTCGACGCCCACCGCGGTGAAACCCAGGGTGCGATAGACCCCGATGATCATCTCGACCGCCCGCAGCACCTCGGACTCGATCTGCTCCTCCGTCAAGAAGATGTGCGCATCGTCCTGGGAAAAGGAACGCACCCGGAAGAGACCGCTGGTGACGCCGCTGCGCTCGTAGCGGTGCAGCCGGCCGAAATCGGCATAGCGCAGCGGCAGGTCGCGATAGGAACGCAGGCGGGTGGCGAAGATCAGGCAGTTGCCCGGACAGTTCATCGGCTTGACCGCGAACTGCTTCTCGTCCACCTCGGTGAAGAACATCGAGTCGAGATAGTTGGCGAGATGGCCGGAGGTCCGCCACAGCTCGACGTCGAGGATCTGCGGCGTGATCACCTCGGCATAGCCGTAATCGCGATTCACCTCGCGTGTGTACTCCATCAACCCGTTGTAGATCACCGCCCCCCGCGGGTGCATGAAGGGCGACGCCGGCGCCAGCGCGTTGAAGCTGAACAGGTCCAGCTCCTGGCCGATGCGCCGGTGATCGCGCGCCCGCGCCTCCTCGAGCCGCGCCAGGTAGGCGTCGAGCTCCTCGGGAGTGGCGAAGGCCGTGCCGTAGATGCGCTGCAGGCGCTCCCCCTTCTCGTCGCCTTTGAAGAACGAGCCCGAGGACTCGAGGAGCTTGACGGCGCCGATCTGCGACGTGCGTTGCGCATGCGGACCGCGGCAGAGATCGACGAACCGGCCGTGGCGGAAGAGGGTGATCGGCTCGCCTTCGGGGATCTCCGCCAGGCGCTCGAGCTTGAGCGTCTCGCCGAGCTCGCGGAAGCGCGCCGCGGCCTGCTCGCGGCTCACCTCGAGGCGCTCGAGCTCGCTGCCCTCGGCCAGGATCTCGCGCATCTTGTCCTCGATGGCGGCCAGGTCCTCGGCCGTGAAGGCGCGCGGGAAGCGGAAGTCGTACTGGAACTTCTCCGAGTGGTCCCTCCTGCCGACGTCGATCTCGGCCTCCGGCCAGAGACGCTTGACCGCATCCGCCAGCACGTGCTCGGCGCTGTGGCGCAGGAACTCGCCCGCCTCCGGGCTCTTGGCGGTGAAGATGCGGAAGCTGCCGCCGCTCGCCAGCGGCTGGCGCAGGTCCACGCGCCTGCCCTCGACCTCGGCGCCGACCGCATCGCGGGCCAGCCTGGGGCCGATCGACGCGGCCACCTCGAGCGGCGTCGTCCCCGGCGTCACCTCGCGGACGGAGCCGTCGGGCAGGGTGAGGCGCAAGGCCTCGGTCGTCGTCACCATCGACCCCCCGCGATCAACAGGCTCTCGGCATCCGCGGCGGAGTGCCGCGCAGAGTCCCGGAGCGGCCGCGGGGGCCGGTCGGGGCGGAAGGGGCGGAGAGGATCACGCGAAGAGGGGGTGGTAGGCGCTAGCGGGCTCGAACCGCTGACCTCTACCGTGTGAAGGTAGCGCTCTAACCAACTGAGCTAAGCGCCTGGTGGTCGCCGTCCGGGTCATCGAGCACGCTCGCGCCGAGCGTAGGATCGCCGAGAGGATGGCAGCCAGGTCTCGCGCAGAGTGTCTCGTAATGTGATCTCGTCCAACTCGTTCATGGTAGGCCCGAGCGGACTTGAACCGCTGACCTCTACGATGTCAACGTAGCGCTCTAACCAGCTGAGCTACGGGCCTGCACCTCCCGGAACAGCTCCTGCCGTCGGGGGAGAGAAGGCTAGCAAACCGGCGAAGCCGCTGTCAATTGAGGAATAAGGAAGTGACCAAGAGACGAGGCAAACCGAAGAACCCCGGCTCAACCGGTTCGGCCGCCTCCCGTGCCACCGGCCACCCAGGAGGCAAAAGCGGCGTTGGGACCGGCTCCACCGCTTTGGCCGGCTCGGGTGCCACTCGCCGCCCAGGAGGCAAAGGCGGCTTTGAGGGCTCGGGCGTTGCGCGGGATGCCGGCAGTCCCGGGGGCTCCGGTAGCTCTGGGAGCCACCGCAGTCCTGGGGGGCGCAGTCCTGCGATTTCCGGCGGTCCAGGAGGTGACCGCGGAGCTCGTCACCAGCCGGCGGCCGCCTTCGCGTCGGCAGCGGCCCTGATCGCCCTCCTCGCTCTCGCCTATCACCGCGTCCTCTTCCTCGGCGAGACCTTCGTCGAGCGCGATGCGCTGCGGTTCGCCTTGCCCTCGCGCGAGTTCCTGGCGCACGCGCTGCGCGCCGGCCGGCTCCCGGAGTGGCTCGACGCCGTCGGCCTGGGGGCGCCGTTCGCCGCCAATCCCGTGCACGAGACGCTGGCGCCCCTGGGCTGGGCGCTGGCGCTGGTGCCGGGAGCTCTCGGCAGCGATCTCTACAACCTCCTCCACCTCCTCATCGGCGCACTCGGCGCCGCGGCGTTCGCGCGCCGCCTGGGCGCCCGGACGGCGGGGAGCGTGGTCGCCGGCGCCGCGCTGGCGCTCGGCGGCTACGTCACCTCCATGGTGCCCAACAACCTGGCGCCGGCGCTCGCCTGGACTCCCTGGGTGGCATGGGCGGCGGACCGCCTCGGCTGCGCCTTCGCCGCGGACGGGCGCTCCCCGGCGAACCCGCCGCGGCCCTCAGGACCGCCTGCCGGACCGCCCGCCGGCAGGGCGAGCCGCGCCGTGGCGGCGCTGGCGGTGGCGTTGGCGCTGCAGCTGCTCGCCGGAGAGCCCGGCTCGGTGCTGATCGCCGGGCTCACCGCCCTGATCGTCGTCATGGCGCGCGCCGGCCGCCGGCCGCGCGCGATCGGCGCGCTCGCCGCGGCCGCCGCCGCCGCGCTGCCGCTCGCGGCCGTCGCCATGCTCCCGGCCCTGCTGCTGCTGCGCGAGAGCGCGCGCGGCGCGGGGCTCGACCAGGGCGGCCTCGAATGGTCGCTCCTGCCGGCCCGCCTGATCGAGACGGTCTGGCCCGCCGCTTTCGGCTCGCAGCGGGTCGACGGCTGGCTGGCGGGCCTGGTGCTGCGCGACGGCCCCGGGGACCCCTGCTGGTCCTTCAGCCTCTTCCTCGGGCTCCCGGCGCTGCTCTGTGCCTGGACCGCGGCGCGGCAGCGGGTCGTGCGCCGGTTGCTGCTGGCGAGCGCGGTCTTCCTGCTCCTGGCGGTCGGCCCGCTGCTGCCGGTCTTGCCGGTCCTCCGCGCGATCCTGCCGCCGCTGCGTTGGGTCAACTTCCCCGAGAAGTTCGTCTACGGCACGCTGCTCCTGTGGTCCGCCGCCGCCGGCGCCGGCTTCAGCCGCCTGGCCGCCGAGGGCGCCTCGCGGCGCCTCCGCCTGGCGGCCTGGATCGGCACGGCCCTGCTCGCCCTGGGAGTCGCGTGGCTGGCGCTGTCGCGGACGGACGCCGCCGCGACCCTCGCGCGGCGCGCCACGGCCTGGGGGGTGCTGGTGAACACCGACGCCGGCCTCGGCGCCGCGCTACGGGGCGGTGGCGTCGCCGCCGGCGCGGCGGCCCTGTTCGCGCTCGCCCTCGCGCTGCTCGCGCGGCGACGGCCGGAAGACGGCGGCGGCGGGCTCTTGCCTCGCGGCGCCGGGAATGTCCTCGGTGGTGGCGGCACTACCATCGGCGCCGGCGGCGCGATGGGCCTGGCCCTCCTCGCCATCCTCGGACCGCTGGTGTGGACCGCGGCCACGACCACGCCGCTGGCGCACCGCTCGGTGATCGCGGCGACCCCCGTGGTCCTGCGCGGCATCGCACCTTCGGCCGCCCCGGGGCCGGGGTCCGCAGCCCCTCGCCCGCGCCTCTTCCGGCTCGAGCCGCGCCGCGAGAACGGCCCCTTCCACGGCGGCGACGAGATCGCCCGCGACTATCACCAATCGCTCGACACCAACATCGCCTCCCGCTTCGGCTTCGACGTCCTTCCCGGCTTCGAGCCCGGAGAGAGCACTCGCTTCCTGCGCTTCGGCCGCGAGGTCTTTCCCCACCTGAGCGCGACGGCGTTCACGCGCCTGCTGGGAGTCGATTGGTTGGTGGTGCGCGATCCGGAGACGCTCGGGCTCCCCTTCCCGGTGGTGGCAACGGGCGAGGGCGGCAGCGCCCTGCTGGCCGCGGGAGCGGTACGCCCGCGCGCCTTCGTCACACCCCGCTGGCGGGCGGCGGCCATTCCGGGTCAGGCGCTCGAGGAGCTCGCCGGTGCGGGTCGGGAGGACGATCCAGCCCTGGTCACGCTGGTGAATCCGGACCCCGTGAAGGCGCCGGCGCGGCAGGGGCCGCTCTCGCCCTGCCGCGCACGCCAGCCGCGTCCCGAGCAGGTGCTGCTCGACTGCGACTCCCCGGGCGGCGGCTACGCCGTGCTGCTGGACGAATGGGCCCCAGGATGGACGGCCGCCACCGACGGCCGCCCCGCCCCCATCCTCCTGGCCGACGGCCTCTTCCGCGCCGTGCCCGTCGAGCCCGGACCGCACCGCATCGTCGTGAGCTACAGCACGCCCGGCCTGCGCGCGGGCGCGGCGGTGTCGCTGCTCGCCTGGCTGGGGGGAGCAGCGTGGCTGCTGGCCGGCTGGTCACGCCGGCGGCCGCCTGGCTCGCCGCCGCGGGCTTGACCGCCCAGGTGGCGCCCGATCTCGGCGAGAGCCCAGGCCAGGAGGACCAGCAACGGCACCGAGGCCTGCAACAGGAAGCGCTCCCAGGTCACCCCTGCCAGGTAGACGGGCTCCGGGTTGATCGAGTAGGCCGCGAGGGCAATCGCCAGGGGGCCGGCCGCGGCGGCCAGCCAGCGGCGAGCACGAGGGCGGCCCAGGGCGCGGCGGCCGGCGAGCAGCACCACCGGCGCCATCCACCAGAAGCCGGCCCAGTCGCGGAACCGGTTCATCTTGTCGAGCACGACCGGCGCGAAGGCCGCGGCATGGGCGGCGAGGTGCGGCCAGAAGCCGCCGGCCCGCACCAGCGTCGGGTAGAGCTCGTCCTGGCGGTTGGGGATGCCGGCGCGCCAGGAAGCAAAGAGCGCCAGCGCCATGACCAGCGGCATCGCCGCGGCGGCGAAGCGGCGCACCCCTTCCCTGCCGGCGCGCCAGCCCAGCGCCAGCGCCAGGCAGGCAAGCGGGACTCCCTCGTTCTTGGTGAGCGCCGCCGCGGCGAGCAGCAGCCCGGCGGCGAGGCCGTTCTCGATGCGCGGCCGCGCGCCGAGCAGCAACGCGAGCGCGGCGCCATAGAAGCAAGCCAGGGGCAGGTCGCTGTAGGTGCTCTCGGCGCCGCCCTCACCGTGAACGACGAAGGGCGTGGCGGCGGCGGCCAAGGGCGCCAGTGCGGCGGCGATGGGGCCGGCGCCGCGGCGCGCCGCGGCATGGACCACCAGCAGCAACGCCGGCAGGAAGGCCGCGTAGATGGCGCGCGGCAGGTGGGAGTCGAGGTCGGCGCCGAAGGCCTCGAGCGCCGCCACCTGGGCGACAGGCAGCAGCAGCGGGTACTGTGGATGGGAGACGTACCATTGCTTGCCGAGAAGCACGGGGGCGTCCACCGTACCCGCGGCGCGGATGTAGCGGGCCTGAGCGCACCAGGTCATGCGGCCATCCCAATCGCGCGGCGGGTCGGTCACCGCCTCGGCGAACACGCCGAGGCAGATCAGCGCCGCCGCGACGGCGCATGCCACCGGCACCAACCCGCCGCGGCGGTGGAGCCATGACGCGATCCATGCGAGGTGCCGCCGCCGCGGCACCGGGACCTCGGCAGGCGGCCCTTCGGAGATCGGCGAGGTCGGCGAAATCGGCGAGGTCGGCGAAATCGGCGAGGTCGGCGAAATCGGCGAGATCGGCGCCATCGGCGCCGTTGGCTCCGGGGGGGCCAGCGCGCCAGCCCGGCGGCGGCGGACCAGGCCGGCCGCCAGGCCGGCCAGCGACGTCGCCGTCACGATCGCCCACACCGCCGGCGGGCGCAGCGGCACGCCGACGGCGTGGGAGAGCGCGAAGAGGGCGCCCGCCACCGCGGCCACGCCCAGCAGGTAGCCGAAGGCCAGGCGCTGCAGCGGCGGCTGCCGGCGGAGGGTGGGGAAGAGCTCGGTCAGGCCGTAGCCGGGGACAGCGAACAGGGCGACCGCGCCCAGGCCCCCGGCAAGCTCAGCGGTCACTCGGGCCCTTGCGAGAGCGGCGCTCGATCTCCTCGACGAAGCGGTAACGATCGTAGAGCCGCGGCGGCTCGCCGCCGTCGAATGCCACCACCACGCGCCTTAGGTTGACGCTCATCCGGCGGCGCAGCCGGGCGCCGCTGGTGAGGTCCTGCAAAGGGCCGAGGTAGGAGGCGGGCCGCGGCGCCAGGTCGTAGCGCACCCAGTAGACGCCGCCGGATCCAGGTCTGCCGCCTTCGACCAGCAGGTAGCCCTCGCCGGGCGGCAGGGCGGCGCGGATTCCGTCGATGGCTCGGCTGTACTCCTCGCCGTAGACGCGGGCACGCGCCGCCGCCAGGCTTTCCGTGGTCTGGATGGCCTGCCGGATCTCGTCCCCGGCCAGCCGCAGCGCTTCCGGCAAGCCAGCCAACAGAAAGAAAACCAACAAGCCGATCGCCGCGGCGTCCAGCACCCGGCCTGGAAGGCTGCGCATCGTCTACTCCACCGGTCCGGTCGCCACCGCCAACCATCCCTTCAGGTATTCCCCCTGGGGGTGGGTGATGGCGATCGGGTGGTCCGGGGCGGCGCCGAGCTGGGCGAGCAGGGCCACGCGCACGCGGGCCTCGACCGCGGCGGCGAACAGGATCTGGCGGAAGAGCTTGGCGTCGACGGCGCCGCTGCAGCTGAAGGTCAGGAGCAGGCCGCCGGGCGCGAGCCGCGAGAGGGCCAGGCGATTGAGGTCCTTGTAGGCGCGGGCCGCGGCCTCGAGATCGGGCCGCTTGCGCACCAGCGGCGGGGGGTCGCAGACCGCCAGGTCCCAGCTCGCCTCGCCCTGGCGCAGGTACTCCCAGACGTTGGCGCGCACCCACTCCCCGGCGCTGCCGTCGAAGCCGTTGGCGGCATAGTGCCGCCGCCCGCGCTCGATGAGCTTCTCCGAGCTCTCGACGTGGGTGACGTGACGGGCCCCGCCGCGCAGCGCGTAGAGGCCGAACGCGCCGCTGTGGGCGAAGAGGTCGAGCACCGCCCGCCCGCCCGCCAGCCGCTCGGTCAGCCGCCGGTTCTCGCGCTGATCGCAGTAAAAACCGGTCTTCTGGCCGCCGGCCAGGTCGGCCGACAAGGCGAAGCCGGATTCATGGAACGGCGCCTCGGCCGGCGGCGCGCCGGCGATCGCCTCGGCGGCTCCCATCGGCAGCCCTTCGGCGCGGCGAGCCGGCAGCGCGTTGATCTGCAGCACGGAGCACTCCGGCAGCAGCTCGGCGGCCGCCGCATAGGCCTCTCCACGCAGCGCCTCGAGCCCGGCCACCGAGACCTGGCTCACCAGCACGTCGCCATAGCGGTCCACCGTCCAGCCGGGCACGCCGTCCCCCTCGGCATTGAGCAAGCGGTAGCCGGTGGTGGCGGGCGGCAGCACCGCCTCGCGCAGCGCCATGGCCTCGCGCAGCCGGGCGGCGAAGAACGCGCGGTCGGCGCGCTCCAGGCTCCGCCCGAGCATGCGCACGCGGATCTGCGAACGGGGGCTGTAGAAGCCCAGCCCGAGGCACTGGCCCGCGGCGTCGAAGACCCTGGCGAGGGGCGGCGGAGCGGCAGAACCGGCGCCGCCCGCTCCGGCTGCACCTGCGCCGGCACCGCCCGTGCCGCCGCCGCCCGCGTTACCGCCACCGCCCGCGCTGCTGCCGCCGCGCTTGCCGCCGGCACCGCCCTCCGCGATGGCGCCGGAAAAGATCCAGGGGTGGCCCTCCCGTACCGCCTTGTCGCGGCCCGGCAGCAAGGTGAGGCGGATCTCCGCCGGCGCCGGCGCCTCCTCTCCCGGCTGGTCGCCGCCGCCTTCAGCCGGGGACGGCTCGCTCGCCACTAACCGCCCGAGCCCTGCGGCGGCAGCGCCGCGGGTGCCGCTGCCGGCGGCACCACGAGGCGGGACGCAGTCTGGTGCGCTCCCCCCTGAGCGTCGGTGAGCACGATGACCAGCTGATACTCGCCCGGCTCGACGTCCCGCGGCGGCCGGAAGGTGGCCATGAGGCGCTCCTGCCCCTCGGCGTCGGGGCTCTCCCGGCGGCCCAGCTTCAGCTCGCCCTCGCCAAGGTCCTTGCCGTCCGCCGCCAGCAGCCGCGCCCGGCCCTGGAAGACACCCGCGGGGAGGTGGTAGCCGACCAGCGCCATGGCCACCTCCTGGCCCGCCGGCACCACCGGCAGCGACGCCGGGACGTAGGCCCTCTCCTGGATGACGAAGGGATAGGGGGGCGTCTCCCGCTGCTTCTGGCGCTGCGCCTCCTTCACCATCACCCAGCGCCCCGGCGCCTCGGGGAAGAACGGCTGCAGCAGCACCATCGCCGGCTCGCCGAAAGCGGGCACCACCAGCGGCTGGGACCGCAGGCCGTAGGCGCCCGTGGCGCCGTTGCGCACCAGCACGCGCACGTTGTACTCGCCCGGCGGCAGGTCGAGATGGCCGAAGAACTTGAGGCCGCCGCGGCGCAGCGCCGAGGCCGCCTTGGCGAGGTCGAGGCGCAGGCTCTGGGAGAAGAAGTCCTGGATGGCGCCCGCCGAGTCGATGGCATAGGAGTAGATCTCGACCGGCAGCGCCGCGCCCGAGCTGCCCTCGAGCAGGGTCGGCCCGTCGGCCTCGATCATCACCGGCACGTAGGCCTTGTCGGACGCCGCCTGGCTCCCCGCGCCGCCTGGCTTGCCGGCATCCCCGGCATTGCCCGCATCGGGGGCGTCGCCCACGGCCGACGCGGGTACGGCGCCGGCCGGCGGCGCCGCCTGCAGGGCGCTCGCGGCCTGCCGGAAGGGGGCGACCAGCAGCGCCGTCCGCACCGCGCCGCTGTCACTGCCGCCGACCACCTGGTCGGCCGCGGCCAGGATCTTCTCCTTCTGGGTCTGCTGGGCGTACGGCTTGGGGACGTAGTAGCCGGGTCGGAAGAAGACCTGGGCGCCCTTGCCGGCCTGGCCCTTCAGCTCCACCCGCAGCTTGTGATAGGAGCCGTCGTGCTTCACCTCGTCGGGCTGGAAGGTCAGCACGTAGGTGACGCTGGTCTTCTTCAGCAGCTGACCCATGGCGACGCCGAGGTCGTTGAAGTTGTGGTACAGCTCGCCGCCGGTGTCGTGCGCCATGGCGAACAGGGAGCCCTCGCCCGACCGACGCACCGGCGCCTCGCCCTGCTGCGAGGCCTGACCCGAGCCCCTCGTCAGCGGCAGCGCCGCCATCCCGCTGGAGGACTGCGCGGCGGTCTGGGTACGCGCCCCGCCGATGTCGATGGATTGAATGATGCAGTCGGAGCGCCGGAACTCCTCCATCATCTTCTCCAACATGTTGGTGCCCCGCGTGTCGCCGTAACGCTGGTCGGAGTCGTTCAGGTATCCCTGGCCCTGGACGGTCATCTCGGCCATCTGGGCCTGGTCGGCGATGCTCTCGGACCCCTGCAGCAGCGAGGTGTCGAAGCCCTCGGACAGGTAGATCACCACTTTGCGGCCATGGATGCCCGCCAGCAGGCGCGCGAGATCGGTGAACGAGCGGGTGAGCGCGCCGACCACCGCCTGCTGCTGCTGGCGGTTGGCCCGCTCCGACAGGCGCGCCAGGTCCTGGTTGTTCTCGGTCACCAGCGAATTCCTGTCCGGCTGCGCGGCGATGAGCTGCAACGGGTCCGGGTTGCGGTCGACCAGCTGCGCCAGGCCGAGGTTGTCGATCGCCTGCGACACCTGCCGGCGATCGGAGGTGAAGCCGAGGAGCAGCCGCGGGCCGCTGGCCGAGCTGTAGCTCGCCACCGCCACGAGATCGGAAGGATGGAGCGCCGGCAGCATCTCGCGCACCATCTGGCGCGCCTTGACGATCGACGAGGGCTCGGAGAACGACAGGTCGAAGAGGAACAGGAAGTGGCGCCGCAGCGCCGGCGCGAGAGCGGCAATCGCCGGCCCCCGTTCCCCCGCCAGGTCCAGCACCTCGAAGCCGGTCACCTTCTGTTTCCGGCGCCCGTCGTAGACCTCGAAGTCGGCGGCGGTGAGCCCGCGCACCGGCTCGCCGTTGCGGACCACCTGCACCGGCACCTGCACCGCCACCACCTCGGTGGTCTCGGCGAGCGAGCCCGCCTTGGCGACCGCCGCCGGGGCCGCCCACAGCCCGGCGCCGCCCGCGGGCCACAGGCTCCATGCCGCGGCCAGGGCGAGGCTCAGCGCGATGGCGGGGATAGCACGCCGGGGGAACGATGACGATCTCGACGACATGACGTAGTCCTTTCTCGATCCAGTCCAGCCGATCCTACACGGGTCCCAGGATCACTAGCCCCGGGTCCTCGGCCCCGGCGCCGCCACCACGAACCGGGCGGCGCTGTCGTGGGCGACTCCCTGGGCATCGACGAGCGCGATCCTCAGCCGGTACTCCCCTGGCTCGAGACCTCGCGGCGCCCGGAACGTGGCGGTCAGCCGTTCGGCGCCCCCTTCATCCGGGGGCTTCCGGCCGTCGAGCGTGAGGTCTCCCCGCCCCAGGTCCCGGCCGTCCGCCGACAGCACCGTGGCGCGGGCCTCGAGGGCTCCCGCCGGCAGGTTGTAGCCGACCAGCGCCACCGCCACCTCCTGCGCGGCGGTCAGGGCCGGCCGCAGGGCGGGAACGTAGGCCCTGTCACCCAGCATGAACGGGTAGGGCACCTCCCGCTCCCCGCCCTTCGCCGTCTCGCGCACCATCAGCCAGCGCCCCGGGTTCTCGGCGAAGAACGGCGGCAACAGCACCGGCGGCGACCTGTCGAAGGCGGGCACCGTGAGCCGCTCGGAGCTGAGGCCATAGTCGCCGTTGCCGGCATTGCGCACCAGCACCCGCAGGCTGTAGTCGCCCGGCGGCAGGTCGAGGTGGCCGAAGAACTTGAGGCCGGTCCGGTCCAGCAGCGGGATCACCTTGGCGAGCTCGAAGCGCAGGCTCTGGCTGAAGAAGTCCTGGACCTCTCCCGCCGCGCCGATGGCATACGCGTAGACCTCCACCGGCAGGACGTCGCCGGCGGTGCCGTTGAGCAGCGAGGCGCCGTCCGTCTCGATCACCACCGCCACGTAAGCCTTGCCCGCCAGGCCGGCCGTGGCCGTGCCTCGCGCCGCCGCCGCTTCCGGCCGGCCCGGCGGAGCGAACGGCGCCGCCAGCACCGTGGTGCGCAGCTCGCCGCGGTCGGCGCCGCCGATCACGGCCTCCGCCACGGCCAGCTGTCTCTCCCCGGCGCTGCGCTGCCGGTAGGGACGTGGCGCGTAGTAGCCCTGGCGGTAGGAGACCTGCGCTCCCCTGGTCGCGGGGCCGCTCTTCAGCGCCACCCGCAGGGGATGATAGGAGCCGTCCTGCTTCAGCTCCTGCGGCTGAATGCTCAGCACGTAGGTGAGGCTGCTCTTCGCCAGCAGCTGGCCCATCGCCGCGCCCAGGTCGTTGAAGTTGCGGTAGAGCTCGCCGCCGGTGTCGTGCGCCATGACGAAGAGCGAGCCCTCGCCCGACGGCCGTGCCGGTCCCTGGTCGCCCTGCGCCCGCAGGCCGCCGACGTCCACCGCCTGGATGACGCAGTCGGCGCGCCGGAGCTCCTCCATCATCTTCTCGAGGACGTTGGCGCCGCGGGTGCTGCCGTAGCGCGCGTCGGAGTCGGTCAGGTATCCCTCGCCCGCGATCGACTGCTCGGCGATCTTGCCCTGGTCTTCCGCCCTCTCGACTCCATGCACGATCGAGGTGTCGAAGCCTTCGGAGAGGTAGATCACCTGCTTGCGGCCGTGAACGCTCGCCAGCAGCCGGGCAAGGTCGGTGAACGAGCGGGTGAAGGCGCCGACCACCGCCTGCTGCTGCTGGCGGTTGCCGCTGTCCGATGCCTGGGCCGCGGCCTTCAGGGCGTCGATCAGGAGGCCCTCCGCCAACGCCCCGTAGCCGCCGCTATCGCCCGCCAACGCCTTCATCGCCGCCTGCCCGCTGACCGAGCTGCTCTCCTCGGCGGCGACCAGCTGCAGCGGGTCGGTGTTGCGGTCCACCAGTTCCGGCAGGCCGAGCGTGTCGATCGCCTTCAGCACCTGCCGGCGGTCGGAGGTGAAGCCGAGCACGAGCTTCGGCCCACCTGCCGAGCTGTAGGTCGCCACCGCCACCAGGTCGGAGGGATGGAGCGACGGCAGCATCCGGCGCACCATCTCGCGCGCCCGGACGATCGACTTCGGCTCGGAGAACGAGAGATCGAAGAGGAACAGGAAGTGGCGCCGCAACGACGGCTGGATCGCCGCCACCGCCTGCCCCTGCCCTGCCCGCAGGTCGAGCACCTCGAAGCCGGTCAGCGGCAGCCGCTTGCGTCCCTCGTAGACCTCGAAGTCGGCGGCAGCGAGCCCGCGCACCGGCTCGCCGTCCCGCACCACCTGCACCGGCACCTCGATCGCCACGACCTCGGTGGTCTCGGACAGCGCTCCGGACCCGGCGGGCGGGGCCAGCGGCGCCGCCCTTGGCCCGCCGCCGGCGGCGGCGCCCAGGGTCATCATCGCGCCGAGTGCGAGGACCAGTCCCGCGGCTGGCCTGCAAGCAGAGCCCCGATCGGGCATGGCGCACCTCCTCCATCGACGAATCACGTTTGTCGCGTCGATGGTGAATGTAGCACCCTTGGCGCAAAAACGCAAACTGCTTTGGCGGATTTTAGCTATCTGAGCACCTGGAACGGCAGCGAGCTTCCCTCCGTGTGCCCGTTCGCCCGGTTCGTCAGCGCGACCCGCAGCACGTAGTCGCCCGGGTGGAGGCCGGTCGGCTCGAAGGTGGCCAGCAGCTCGTCGCGGCCGGGGACCCCGGACTTGGTGCGCTCGACCAGCGCGAGGCTGCCGCCCGTCGAGGCGCTGCCGTCGGCCCCCTCCACCTTGCCTTCGAGAGTCAGGTCGCCCTTGCCGAGATCGTAGCCCACCAGGCAGAGCCGGGCCTTGTCGGTGCCGCCCAGCACCGGGCGGGCGGCGGGCACATAGGGCTCGCCCTTGACGGTGAAGGGATAGACCACGGACGCGGCGTCGCCGCCCCTGGGGCGCTCCCGCACCATCACCCAATGCCGCCGCCCCTCGAAGAACAGCGGCGGCAGCAGGACCGGTTGGTGCTTCTGGTAAGCCGGCACGGCGAGCGCCGCCGCCTGCACGCCGGTGCGGCCCGACTCCGTGTCGCGCACCAGCACGCGCACCCGGTAGTCGCCGGGAGGCAGCTCGAGATGGCCGTAGTACTTCACCCCGGCGGCGGCCAGCGCCTCCCGCCCCTGCTTGATGTCGAGCGCGATCCGGCGGGTGAAGAAGTCGGCCATCTGTCCCTGGCGGTTGATGACGTAGGCATAGAGCTCGAGGCCCAGCCTGTCCGACTTCTGCCGGCCCGCCAGCAGGCTCGGCCCCGCCACCTCGACGATCACCGGCACGTACGCTCGCTGCTCGCTGGCGCGGAAGGGCGCCACCAGCAGGTTGACGTCGAGGTCGGAGCGCGGCACCGCGCTGGCGATGCCCTCGGCGGCCAGCAGGGTCTTCTCGAGCGGCGACAGCTCCTTGTAGGGCCGCGGGGCGTAGTAGCCGGCGCGGTAGGAGAGGCGCGCACCGGCCACCCGGGTCTTGACCCGGAGCCGATGGTAGGCGCCGTTGGCCTTGAGATCGGAGCGCTGGAAGGCCAGCAGGTAGGTGACGGTCGAACGCTGCAGCACCCGGTCGAGCTGCTCGCGGAAGTTGTTGGCATCCTTGAAGAGCTCGCCGCCGGTCTCGTTGGCGAGATAGAACAGGGCCTCCTGGCCGGACACCACCGGCGCATCCGTGGCGTTGCTCTGGGCGCGCAAGCCGCCGATGTCGATGGCCTGGATGACGCAGTCGGCGCGCCGGAACTCCTCGAGCATGCGGTTGACCGCGCTTTGCAGCGAGGTGTTGCCGTAGCGCTTGTCGTTGTCGATCAGCGGCAGGTTCCCGAACGCGATGTTGTCCACTTCGGACGCCGCCTCGCCGCTGCCCAGGTCTTCGCGGCCGAGCAGCAGGCGGCTGTCGAAGCCTTCCGAGAAATAGACCACGGACTTGCGCCCCTTGAGGCCGGCGAGCGCCTTGGCCATGGCGCCGAGCGCCCTGGTGTAGGCGACGATCTGGCTGCGCTCGTACGCCCGCAGCTCCCGCTCCTCGGCGGCGCGCTGCGCGATGAGCGCGTCCAGCAGCGCAGTGTTGGCGGCGTCGCGCACGTCCTCCTTCGCGTTGCCGCTGCCGCCGCCGGCGCTGAGAGCGCCGGGTGGGAGAGCGACGTCGAACCCGCCGGCGGCGGCCACGGACGGCGCCGTGATGACGAAGCGCAGCGGGTCGGCGTCGGCCTGGCCGACCTTCTCGCTCTTGTCGAGACCGAGCGTGCCGATGGCATGCGCCAGCTGGGCGCGGTCAGGGGTGAAGGTCAGCACCAGGCGCGGCCCGGTCTGTAACGAATAGGTCGCAACCGCCACGAGGTCGGTGGGACGCAGCGAGTGAAGGACGAAGTCGCGGGCCGCGAGGCGCGCCCGGAGCACAGCCGTGGGGCTGGAGAAGGAGACGTCGAAGAGCAGCATGAAGTGGCGGCGGACTGCGGAGCTCACGGCGTCGACGTCGCCGACCGTGGCGACGCCCCCGGATCCCTCGGCCGCGACGTCCGCCGGCGCCTGGTCCGGCCGCAGCGCCTCCAGGTCCACCACCTCGAAGTGAGTGACGGGCTGACGGGCTCCTTCGTCGAAGACCTCGAAATCGGCGGCGGTCAGGCCGCGCACCGGGTGGCCCTCGCGGTCGACGACGTTGACCGGCACCTCCACCGCCACCACCTGCGTGGTCTCTTCGAAACGCGGCGGCGAACCGGGAGAGGCGGCGGCGAGCAGCGGGAGCGCGAGCACGCCCACGAGCAACGCCCGGCGGCGTCGAGCGGGCAGGTGCGGCTTCATGACGTCCTCCTTCCCAACGAACAGCAATCGCTCGCACCATGGTACGCCCAACTGCTGTCACTTGCCCAGCAGGTACGCGTACCTGAGCGCCTCGCGGTCGTTGGCGTCCAGCTTGAGGGCCCGCTCGAGGTAGTGCCTGGCCTTCTCGAGATCGCCCAGGGCGAGGTAGACCTTTGTCAAGCCGACGTGCACCTCGGGGACCTCGCTGTCGAGGCGCAGCGCATGCACCATGTACTCGAGCGCCTTCTGCGTGTCGCCGCGGGCCAGCGCCATGTCGCCCTCGTAGACGTAGAAGAACGGGTTGGTGGTGTTCGACTGTTCGACCTGCGCCAGCAGCCGGGCCGCCTCGTCGCCGCGCCCCAGCTGCTGGTAGGCCCGGCTCATGTTGGTGAGAATCATGGTGTTGGCCGGGTCCGTCTCCAGGCCTTTCCGATAGAGCGCCAGCGCGCCATCGTAATCGCCCGCGCGCGCCTTGCAGACGCCGAGGTTGTTGAGGCTCTTCTCGAACCGCGGCGCGATCTGGTTCGCCACGGTCAGCTGGCGGAGGGCGAGCTGCATGTCGCCGGCGAGCAGCGCCTCGGCGCCCAGGTTGTTGTAGAAGTGGGCGACCGCGGTGAGATCGTCGATCGGCTTGAACTGCCGGTACGCCTTGGGACGATAGGGCAGGAAGTCGTAGGTCTCGAGCTTCCCGCCCAGGTACATGCCGCCGACGATGTGTCCCTGACTGATCACCATCCCGCCGCGATGGTTCCAGGTCTGGTAATCGGTGACCTCGACGTAGAAGGGATTCAGGCCGACGTCGCGCGCCAGGCCGACGAACAGGTTGACGAAGGAGAGGCAGTTGCCGTGGCGGGTGCGGAAAGTCTCGATGGCATCGCGTGTCGGGGCCAGGGAGTACTTCAGCCCCAGGTCGTCGAAGACGAAGCCGATCAGCTGCGTGGCCTTGTGATCCTCGCTGCCGTTCACGGGCCCCCTGAACTTCCTCAGGGTGGCCCGCACGTCGTCGTCGATCTGGAAAGGCACGACGACGCCGGGCAGGTCCGCCGGCTTGATCCGCCGGCTGTACTGATCGCGCAGGAAGGCCGCCGCGTCGAAGGGCTGGTACTGCGAGCAGCCGGCGGCGGCGAGGGCTATCGAAGCCACGATCCATACCTGTCGGCGCATGGCACGGTCAATATAGCAGGGAAGCATCGGGTTCAAAATCCTGGATCGGCGCGATTCAGAGGATTGGATTCAGCCCCTGACGAGGCCCGCCAATACCGTCGCCGAGGCCCACAAATCCTTTGTTTTCAATATTTAATTCCACGCCCCTCAAGTGGCACTCGACTTGCTTGACTACGGGCAAGATGATCGTTAGAGTTCTTCGCTCGGAGTCATCGATCAATCCAGTCCTTGCGGAAGGAGGTGTTGCACGGCACCTGTTCCTCGCTTAGACCCTGGAATCTCTTCGCTTCCAGAGCCCTTGCCGGGCGCGTCCTGCGTACGAACGATGTCGATGCATGTCGTCGCCGCGCACGTCGCCTTCCGGGGGCCCATTAACCACCTAACATGGGAGGTTCTGCATGAAGAGTAACAATCAATGGGGACGGCTCGTGGCCTTCGCCGCGGTGCTGCTGGTGCTCGGCTCGGGTGCAGCATTCGCCCAGCTGCAGACCGGCAACCTCTACGGCAAGGTCAGCGACCAGGCCGGCGCCGCCCTGCCGGGCGTCACGGTCACCTTGGACACCGGCGAGGCGCCGCAGGTCCAGGTCACCAACGCACAGGGCGAGTTCCGGTTCCTGAGCCTCGCTCCCGCCACCTACAAGATCAAGGCGGAGCTGCAGGGCTTCTCGCCGGTCGAGTACCCGCACATCGTGATCAACGTCGGCCGCAACACGAACATCGAGGTCACCATGAACTCGGCGGTCGAGGACGTGATCACCGTCACCTCGGAGAGCCCGCTGCTCGACGAGCGGGCGATCCGCACCGGCAACACCGTCAGCCAGAACGAGCTGGCGAGAATCCCCACCGCGCGCGACCCCTGGACCGTCCTGCAGTCGACGCCTGGCGTGCTCATCGACCGCGTCAACGTCGGCGGCAACGAGAGCGGCCAGCAGTCGACCTACACCGGCCCCGGCTCGTTCCAGAACCAGTCGATCTGGTCGGTGGACGGCGTCGTGATCACCGACATGGCGGCGATCGGTTCGACGCCTTCCTACTTCGACTTCGGCGCCTTCGAGGAGATGCAGATCTCGACCGGCGGCTCGGACGCCACCATCGCCACCGGCGGCGTCGTGCTCAACCTGGTGACCAAGCGCGGCACCAACGAGTACCGCGGCTCGGCCCGTTACCTGCAGGCTCCCGGCAGCACCGAGTCGAGCACCGGCTTCAGCGCGAGCAGCCTGCCGACGGACCCGGAGACCGGCAAGCCGCAGCATGAGTTCGGCAGTCAGTTCAGCAACAAGATCAACAAGGTCGACGACTGGGGCGGCGAGATCGGCGGCCCGATCCTCAAGGACCACATCTGGGCCTGGGGCTCCTACGGCCAGCAGGACGTCAGCGTGCAGAC
>Ga0307477_10000426_pt1 | contig 47836 bp, 37 predicted proteins | sample atmos_gasesECM2C_FD_203316 | JGI IMG/M metagenome (GOLD analysis project Ga0307477, IMG submission 203316) | Hardwood forest soil microbial communities from Morgan-Monroe State Forest, Indiana, United States - atmos_gasesECM2C_515 | ecosystem: Environmental > Terrestrial > Soil > Temperate... | reverse complement strand
TTCGCTCAAGACATTGCTCATGCCGAGGGAGCCTACAAACTCTCCCCGCGGAGTCAATGTCCTGGACTTCTACCGTTGGCCGGTTTTCAGGTGACCCTCATTGGCCGGTTTTGGGTGACCCCTGAGGCAGCCAGGATCGAACACTACAGTTAATACTTCTATCGTCAATGTATTACAAGAAGTAAGTTTTCAGGTTCCAACAGGCAAGCCCGGCGCCACCGACATTACTGTTAACAGCACCCAGGGTACCGGCAAACTGACTGGAGCTGTCTCTTATATCCCCTCCACAACTATTTTGCCTACCACTGGACTAGTTCAGCTTTTGTATGACACCAAACGCAGCGTTCTGTACGGCCTTACGAGGACGCAGGTAAAAGTCTTGAATCCCACGACCCTTCAATGGCAGACACCGATCGTACCGGGAGGCACAGGCGGCAGCGGATACGTTGCCATGACACTTACGCCGGATGGAACCAACTTATTAATCGCGGATTCTGTGAAAGACACATTGACGGTTGTCAACCCAGACAATCCCGCCCTAAGAACGGACATCGCACTTCCGTCTCGTGGTTCCGGCGGGGGATTCGCTGGACTTCTTCGACGTTGCTTCAGGCACTCTGAACGGCAGATTATTGACTCCGGAGCCCCTTCCCGTGTTGGTTTTCCCGGACATCACTCGGGGAAATCTGGCTCTCAGTCCTGATGCAAAGACCATTTACGTTATATCGCAGTCGGGGCTGACTATACTTCAGTTGGCCACTTCGATTGACAGTCTGATCCCAACGGCTTGGTGACAACCGACTGCCGCAACCCATGCCGCAATCTTACTTTTTCCTTCGCGCCCTGTTTTCTTCGGCGGGGAGTGGTTTCATGTCCTTGATCGTTATCGACGAAATTCACGGGAAACCGCAAGTCTCACGGTCGCGGTCTCCGAGTTCTTCTTGACTATTATAGCTAAAATGGCTAAAATGGCTGTCAGAGGTGCTGAGCATGTCGCGAGGCCGTGTTCTTCTGGTCGACGATCAGCCATCAATCCTGGCGTCCTACAGCCGTGCGCTTGCTCACGCCGGATTTGAAGTGACCGAGGCGAGTGGCGGCGACAAAGCTTTCCGGTGTCTCGAAAGCGCTCCTTTCGATGTCGTTCTTACAGATCTTCTGGTTCCCAAGAGCAGCGGTCTCGCTTTTCTGAAAAGACTGCATGCCTTTTCTCCCGAATTGCCCGTGATCGTGATGTTCGATAAACAGAGCAACGAGATCGCGGTCGAGGCCGCGGAGCTGGGAGCCCTGCAATCGCTCGTGAAGCCCATCGGTCCCGCTTTGCTCAAGCGAACGGTCGGCAATGCTATGCGCACGCGAATGGTGCGGCAGGACGCAACCCCTGCCTTTCTCGCCCGCCGGGGAGAAGCCCTCACGCCCGTCAAGATTACGGCGACGGAGGCCAAGAACCAGATGGGCTATGTGCTGGAGACGGTTATGCAGGGCGGTGTGGTGCTCATCACCAAACGCGAGACTCCCAAAGCGGCCGTGATTCCGATGGCAGAATACGAGAAGTTTTCTCGTGCGACGGAGGCGAAGCTCAACGCGTTGAGCGGCGATTTCGATGCACTTCTTGCGCGAATGCAGACGGCAGAAGCTCGCGCGGGAATGCAGACAGCGTTTGACGCGACTCCAGAGCAGCTGGCCAAGGCTGCTGTAACCTTTGCGCGCAAGCGTGCCTGACCCTGCTCAAACTCCGCGCATTTATGTCCTGGCGGGTGTGAATGGCGCAGGGAAGAGCAGTGTTGGCGGGGCGATGCTCGAGGAAGCCGGCGCCACGTTCTATAATCCGGACACGGCCGCGCGCGAGTTCCGCTTTAAACTCCCCGAAATCGGCCAGGAAGAAGCAAACGGATTGGCTTGGCAGGAAGGCCGCCGACTACTTGAAAGAGCCGTCGACGAGCGTATGGACCTTGCTTTTGAGACCACGCTCGGTGGAAATACGATGGCCTCCTTACTTGAAAAGGCAAGCTCTGCGGGAATGGAAGTACGAATCTGGTATGTGGGCCTGGAAAGCGCTGATTTGCACATCGCTCGTGTGCGGTCCAGGGTTGCCATGGGCGGGCACGACATCCCGGAGGCAAAGATACGTGAACGGTACGTCCGCAGCAGGATGAAGTTGATTGAACTCCTGCCCCACCTTGCCGAGCTCAAGGTTTTTGACAATACCGAAGAAGGTGATCCACAAAAAGGACAAGCTCCGTCACCCAGACTACTGCTGCACATGAAATGGGGCAAGATCGTGAGTTCAGCTGAGCTATCCCTTGTGCCGCCGTGGGCGAAGCCCATCCTTCAAGCGGCGATCAAGTCGTCCGGGAAAACGTAACAGGCCAGTGCAAGAAGTGAGGAAGCCAGGCGGCGCAATCGCCGTGGATACCTTCGAGGATTCGCGAAGCGGCGCTTCTGAAGGTTTCAGAGGCTCTTCCATGAGCAGAGCGTCAGATCCCGGATGCAGGCTCGCCGTTCGAACTGTGCGGTTTCCAGCGCGAAGCGAATCAAGCGAAGTGCTGCGAATAGCGACTACCTGTCCACGGGTCTCCAAAAGAAAGAACACCCGAAACAACAACAGGCTTTGATGGCGGAAAATTGAATCGCTGCTGGTTGGATGTTAGTCTTCGAGCGGTTTGACTGAGCTTTTAATCCATTCAACACTCCGATTGAAACGACCTTCTTTCTGGCTGGCGGAGCCGTCAAGAAAAGCGTGGGCTTTGAGCGGCTCGACGTCGAGAAAATATCCGTTGGCTCGAAGCATGGAGTCCGTTAACAAGAAAGCGACTCGCTTGTTGCCGTCTACGAATGCTTGATTATGCGCCAAGGATTCCATCAGAGCAGCGGCTTCCTCGAAGATATCCTGATAGTATCCGGTCTGCGGACGGAGGACAGCGGACTCCAGCAATCCTCTGTCACGGATACCGTCGAGTCCGCCGTATTCCTGAATCACCAACCGATGTGTCTCGATTGCTTCAGCCACGGTTGGGAAGATGCGGGGCACTACTTCGCCAACAGCTGAAGCAGCTTATCGTTCTTCTTCATCGACTTTCTGACGTGCGCCATGAACTCCGGGCGAACAGTGTTCTGCGTCGGAGCGACGTACCGAATATAGTGCTCTGCAGCTTGCTCCAATACGTAGGTGGTCGTCTGCCCATTGTCGTCGGCCAGCTTCTTGAGTTTCTTATAGAGAGCCGTCGGCATATTAAGCCCGACCTGTCTTGTTGCACCCATAAAAGCCCCCTAGTGAATAGTGCCAAGAAAACCTTTAAATGTCAAGACCAATCTAGACTGACCTAGATGTACCTATGCCCCCTGGCTTGGCGGCTCTCCCTACGTGGGACGACTCGACCCTGCGGCATAGAAATGTTGGACAAGTGGAACGCGGGAGGCCCTGATCGAGGAGCAGTCTCATTGGGCGTGGGGTAGGGGCAAGACCTTGTCGTCAACCAAAGCAGCCGCGAAGGCCAGCGCTTGCCGAATATCTTCGTCCTCCGGCTCGGGGTATTCGCGCTTCAGTTCGGCACGGCCAGGATAGATGGCGAGTGCTTCAAGTACTCGGCGGACGGTAAGACGTAGGTTCCGGATGCAGAGCTCGCCATTCATCCGAGCAGGATCAGTCGTGATTCGATCGAGTTTCTCCATCTGTTCTCGCCTCTTCTAGACAGGCGCCAGCGAGTGTTTCAAAAAGAAAAAAGCTCGTCGCGTGACGTGCTGTCTCACTGAGAATACCTGAACCAGGCCTCGAGAGCGCCGATTTTGACAATAGAGGGAACTACGCGCTTTTGTTTTCCATCATTTTCCAATTAAGACCCTGCCCCAAAATGATAAGTGCCGCCGTTCCAGCGCGTTAGATTTAACTGCTCGAACCTTGCCAAGGTTCAGGTGTCGGTTCGATTCCGATAGGCCGCTCCATTAAATCGAGCACTTACAGACCCCACCTCCGCGTACACGTCTAGCGTTAATCTGCTATTTGCATGGCGCATCAGTTCCTGAGTGGTCTTAACGTCCTCACCGCTGCCCTTCATCAACGTTGCAAACGTTCTACGGAAAGTATGCCAGCCTATTGCAAGGATTTTCGGGCGTTTAATCCGGTGAGGTCGTTGATTCGCGAACGATGGTCCGGGGGAGAAATTCAGCTAAGGCCGTGGTGAAGAGGGCTTCACCCTCGGAATTTAGATGGAGTTCATCGGAAAGATAAAACTTGACGGAAAGGGCGGTGGGATCGATGGGAACCAATGTATCCACGCCGGCCTTCTGCGAAGCGACGGCTATTTGGCGGACCGCGTCTTCTGAAGATGGGGTTGGAGGGACAAGAAGAATCAGCTTCGCGCCATGTGCCTCGCATAGTGCGCGGAGCTGCTCCAAGCGAGAGTTCGCAATGGTTTGGAACTGGGGGGCAGAGGGAGTGGCGGACCGTGGCTTGAGGAGCGAGACGAGATCTTGGTAATGCGGAATAGTGTGACGCAGAATCTGTGTGCGGAGGACGCTGCGCGTGTCCCAGAAGGCACTCGAATGCGCGAGTAAGAGGTTACTCGTGGCGGTGCGATCCATTTTGAGATCAGATGCAACGTTGAGGGAATCTCGCAAGTCAAACAGCATCAGAGGGGTATAGTCCTGGCGCACGGCGCTTGCGAGGAGGCTATTTACGTCAACACCGAGAACTACGACCTGCGGTCTTGATCCCTCGCGAAACAGACGCCGCAAAGCATAGAACCAGTCATAGTACCCGGTGGCTTCGAGGAAAATGGGACAGATGTGAACTCGGCCGGCGGTCAAGTTCGTCAAACGGTCCATGTCAACGCCATAGAGCAGCAAAGAGTTGCCGACCATGAGGACCGACGTCGGCTCGCCGGGCTTTGCCGGGTGCATCTTGACGGCTTCCGCGTACTGTTGAGATACGCGGGCGTATGTTTCGGAATGGTACTTGAGCAGAAAATCGCTTGAGAATTCGAAGACAAACATGAGAAGGCCACAGATGCCTACCAGAAGTGTGGCATAGAAGAGGGCGGGGTGTTTAGAACTGGAAGTACACGAAGGCATTGAGATTGCTCCCTGAAAAAAATGCGAGAACGACGAGCGCGGCGACCGCGAGGGAAGTTCGGAATGCATAGGTGGAGTTGGCGAATGGATATTCTAGGTTGCTCGCTTCCAGCAGAAGATCCACAACGAACAAAGGGATAGTGAAAAGGCAGAGCATGAAGAACGCGGAGGCATATTCAGTCCGCCACGCGAAATTGGACAAGCCCGCCAGCAGTTGCACGGCTGCATGGAGGGAGGTCGCTCGGAAGAAAGCCAGGCTCAACCCAAGAACGTTGAAGGTCAGAATTCTCTGCGCCCAAAGAGAGAAGAACCCGGTCGAGCGCTGGGGAAGATCCGCGCCTGCCGATTTGGATTTGGCGGGGAAGAAGTAGCGCTCCACGGAAAGCACAACGCCGTGGATGGCCCCAAAGATGACAAAGGTCCAATTGGCGCCATGCCAGAGACCGGCGAGGACCATAGTAATGAAAAGATTTCGGGAAGTTTTCAAGTTGCCACTCGCGCTGCCGCCAAGGGGTATGTACAAGTAATCGCGCAGCCAGGTGCTCAGGCTGATGTGCCAGCGGCGCCAGAAATCTTGAAGGCGATTGGCAAGGAAGGGCTGGCGGAAATTGACCATGAAATGGAAGCCGAGCAGCTGGGCACTGCCGCGCGCAATGTCGCTGTAACCGCTGAAATCCCCATAGACTTGCCACGTAAATGCATAAGTTCCGAGTAGAACCAGCCAGAAGTTCGAAGGTCCGAACTGGCCGCCAAACACGGCGTTTGCCAGAAGGGCGCAATTGTCCGCGATCACGCATTTGCGGATAAGACCAGAGAAGATAAGCATCAGGCCATCAAAAAATCGATCCGGATCGAGGGTACGTTCCTTCTGGACCTGCGGGAGCAGATGACTGGGCCTTTGTATCGGACCGGCAATCAAGTGAGGGAACAGGCTGATGAAGAGACCGTAGTCAAAGAAAGACTTAGATGCCTGGATCCTTCCTTTATAAACGTCGACGATATAAGCGACTTCCTGAAAGGTGTAAAACGAAATTCCGGGCGGAAGGATGATGCGGATCAAGGGTAACGGAATATTGTGAATTCCAAGCGTGTCGAGGGCGCTGGCAAAGGAACCTGCGAAAAAGTCGAAGTACTTGAAAATCCCCAAGATCGTGAAATTCAAAACGAGTGAAAAGATAAACCATTTCTTCCGGTGGGGGGCCGAGCGGCTGGGCGCGATTTTCTGCGCGATCAGAAAGTCCACGGTCGTGCTACCGATCATGAGGGCGAGAAACCGCCAATCCCACCAGCCATAGAAGAAGTAGCTCGCCAGGAGAAGGAAAATGTTTTGAGCGCGATGATCGAGACGCCAATACAGCAGCACTATCGGTATGAGAAACAAGAAATAGGCAGGTGAGTCGAAAAGCATATCGTAAATTCAAACCCATGTTCGACGTTTGGGCCAGCTCGCTGGGTCGGTGTCAGCATAATTAGAGATATAACGGGGAAACAATCAGGGAAATCATGGCATTGAAGCTAGGGCAAATCCCGAGCTCAAGTTAGGGGAAAGCGCGCTTTCGGCAAGGATTTGGGAGCATTTTCGAACGCGCATTGCTCCGCTCAGCGAAACCAAAGGTTCTTGGCTTCATTGCACACTCACATTGCTCAAATCGCCTGACTCCCGAAGAATGCTCTGAAGAGCGGTCGTACGCCCCATTGGGGAATTGTCCGTCGTGACATTTAAGGTTTAAACCGGATTGTGAGGCAGTTCCGCATCAGCTAACGTGCTGCACGGGCCAAACTTCCCATTCGTTAGCTTTGTCTTACCGGGCTGACAAACGTGGTTAGTGGGGAATGCGGGTCCGGGCCGTAAAAGAGTTGCAACCAGATTGGGACTTCAACGGCGGTAGCTTCTCCAGGAGGGACGATGGGCATTCACGATCAGCAGTGGCCTTGGTTTGCAATCCTAGCCAGGACCGGCAGAGAAAAGAGTGCGACTCTACTGTTGGAGAACAATGGTTACGAGTGCTACTTGCCCACCATAAAAATTACACGCCAATGGTCCGACCGTCTAAAAGAGATTGAATTGCCTCTCTTTCCGGGATATCTCTTTTGCCGGATGAATTCGCACGATCGGCTTCCCGTCCTGACGACGCCAGGCGTAGTCCAAATTGTGGGGGTCGGCAAGAGACCAATTGCGGTTGAGGAGCAGGAAATTACTGCGATCCAGCGCGTCGGAAAGAGCGGCATCTCGATAATGCCCTGGCCATACCTGCAAGTCGGCCATGTGGCTCGGATTGACAATGGGCCACTGCGTGGACTCACCGGAATCGTAATCAGAATCAAGTCAGGATTGAAGCTTGTACTGTCTGTTAGTTTATTGCAGCGTTCCGTCGCGGTCGAAATTGATCGTAGCTGGATTAGCGCTGTTCATCCTGTCAGACCGATTGCAGATCAGGCAGCAGGCGGCCCATTACCTCGTCTTACGCTTGATCCGACCAAACTGGGAACCAGACTTGATTTTGCAAGTAAGCGAACTAACGCGAATTGAGTTGCTTTGAACGCTTAGGAACTGCGGTTGATGGTTCGTTTCACGCCGGAGTTCAATTAGACGGGCACAGTACACCCCGATGGCCATATCGTCCGCCTTCCTCGATTTCTATCAATTGCGCGAGCAGCCGTTTGGAGTGACCCCGGACCCAAACTACCTGTATCTAAGCCCTGGGCACCGGGAAGCCCTGGCTTCTTTGCTATATGGGATTGAAACAGGGCGGGGTTTTCTCTCTCTCGTCGCGGAACCGGGAATGGGAAAGACCACCCTCCTGTTTCAGCTGCTTCAGCGCTGGAGAGGCTATGTCCACAGCGCTTTCCTATTCCAAACTCAATGCGATTCCCGGGAGCTTATCCGTTACTTGTTGAACGACTTGGGTCTGAAGAGCGATGGCGAAGATATCGTGAGGATGCACGCGGACCTCAACGAATTCCTTTTTCGCGAGACGTTGGCAGGAAGGCCAGTCGTTGTTTTCATTGATGAGGCTCAGAATCTTTCGAACACGGTGCTGGAGACGGTGCGCTTGCTCTCCGATTTTGAGGCGACCGACAAGAAACTGCTTCAAATTGTGCTGGCTGGTCAATCAGAACTATCAAATCGGTTGTCACATCCGGGCTTGGCTCAATTGCGCCAGCGAATCGCTGTTCAGGCACGTTTGGACGCATTGCCTCCCTGCGAGGTCGTTCACTATATCAATCACCGGCTTCATGTGGCTGGCCGCCAGGAGGCCGGATTGTTCACTCCTGGAGCGTTTGAGCTCATAGCCGAGCACAGCAGAGGGATACCGCGGCTCATCAACAATCTGTGCTTCGCTGCACTGTCTTTGGGTTTTGCCCTTGAGAGCAAGCAAATCACCTGCGATGTCATACGCAAAGCTGCAGCGGACCTGTCATTGGAGCTCCGTGCCCGAACATATCCAGTCTCGTCCCAGACGACAGTGCCGCGGCTTGCTCGCGGTCTTCGACCGTGGTTGCAGTCTCTTTATTCATGGTCCAAAGACAATTTTTTCAGACACCGGATTTTTCAGACATCGGTCGCTTTGCTTGTCGTCGGCAGTTTAGCGATCTACCTTGGAATGCACAACGGGTCCGGGACGGCTCAACCATCGCCTGAAATCCGCAGGACTCTCGCGGCCACTCAAGAAGTGTCGGAATCAGTGTCTCTACCCGAGCGGACCACCGCTGAAAACTTCGTCACAGTGCACGGACAAGGCGCGCAGCAAACTGTCAGTCGAGAAGACTCGCGTACCTTTTTTACATATGTGGTTCAGCCGAACGACACTCTCCGTGATCTCTGCATGTCGACTGCCGGACGATATGACAGTGCGGTCCTAGCGGAAATCCAGAAGTTGAATCCGGAATTGGGAAATCCAAACCATCTCAATGCCGGACAAGAAATCCGATTCCCTCTGAATTACCCAAAATGAGAACGGAAGTGCTCGTGCGGGGCTATGGACTTCAAGATTCGAAAGGCGGCAGGCGAAGAGCAATTGGCAAGAGCGAATCGGCCATGAGACCTGACCAGCCCACAGGTGCAATCAATGCTCGTCTCTACCGGATGACGATTGAGGGTATTCCCTTACGCCCTTGTGGGGAATCTTCCTCTTTCGAATTGCAAGCGGAACCGGATTGGCGGGAGCGCGTCGGCTTATTATGCTGGCCTCGATTTGAAAGTGAGGAAGGTATATTCCTGCGGAGATCGGGCAGGTGAGCAGCGGCGATTTTCGCGTAGTACGGGGCAGGGAATGTGTTCCAAGTTTCCAGCGGCTCGAGACTGAGACTCTCGGCGTGGTGGCATTTACTGACTATTTTTTGTGGTGATCCGAACTGGAGAAAGGGGCTGAACGCTGACATGACCCTGGAAAAGAATCGCTATCCGTGGTTCGCGCTACAAACCAAATCCAGGTCGGAGAACTTCGTGGCCACGCAGCTGTGTGGCAAAGGATACGAACCATTCCTGCCTGTGTACAAGTCTCGGCGGCGTTGGTCCGACCGCGTAAAGGAACTTGAACTACCTTTATTTCCTGGGTACGTGTTCTGCCGCTTCAATCCGCTGGACCGCTTGCCGATACTTGTAACGCCGGGAGTACTCCAGATCGTCGGGGCGGGCAAGAACCCCACAGCGGTTGACGATGCGGAAATTACCACCATTCAGACCTACATTCAATCTGGGCTGCCCAGGCAACCTTGGCCGTTCCCGCAGATCGGGCAAAGAGTGAGAGTCGAATGCGGACCACTTCGAGGGCTCGAGGGGATCTTGCTAAGTTTCAAGGGTGGCCATCGCCTCGTCTTGTCGGTGACATTGCTGCAGCGCGCCGTGGCCGTACAAGTAGACGAATCCTGGGTGAGCCCGATTCCACTCTGCTTGCCATCGCCTTCGGTTCCGGCGTACTTGCAAACCGGATTTTAGGAAAATCCCCGCCCAATCGAGCCCATACATGTTCAAGGCAAAAGAATGAGCACGCCGATAATCGCTGGATCGATGGGAAAGTCTGAGCTGCCCAGACTTCTTAGGTTTACTTTGCGACTGCAGCGTTCCTCGAACCAGCCGCGTCACGAAGTGCTTGCTGAGAGCGAGTTTAGGAGAATTTTCTGCTGGGAGCGGAAACGAGCGGAGCGCTCCGGCAGGTGCTTTCTACTGATGCTCGCGCATGTGGAAAGCGTTCACCAGACGAATGAGAGCAACAGAGCGCTGTCTGAAATAGCGTTGGCGCTCTCGGGTGTCGCGAGGGAAACAGACATTGCCGGGTGGTATCGGGCGGGCGCAATACTTGGTGTCATTTTCACGGAGCTCGGCGATGGAAACTGGGAATCGGTGCAAGGATTTGCGCGCACCAAGGTGACCACGTCTTTGCGGACAAAGTTAAGCCCGGAACAAGTCGATCGAATCCACATCTCGTTCCACTGCTTTCCGGAAAAATGGGACAAAACCGACCGCGGCGGATTGGCTAACGCGAATCTGTACCCGGACTTGTTCGAGCGGGACAAGGCGAGGAGATTCTCCAGGGTTGTAAAGAGGCTGATGGATATTCTGGGAAGCATTACAGCTCTGACGCTTTGTTCTCCTCTACTGGCTATAATCGCGCTGGCCATCAAACTCACTTCGAAAGGGCCCATCCTGTTTGAGCAGGAACGGGTGGGGCAGTACGGCTTGCGGTTCACGTTCCTGAAATTCAGATCCATGAAATGCGAGAACGATCCGAGTATTCACCGGGAGTATGTCAGGCGGTTCATCGCCGGACAGGCGGTTCCGACGGGATCTGGCCATGAGCAAAATGCGGTTTACAAAATTCAGAACGATCCGCGTGTCACTCGCTTAGGAAAGTTTCTTCGTAAGACCAGTTTGGACGAGCTTCCCCAGCTCATAAACGTATTGAAGGGCGAGATGTCTCTTGTGGGGCCGCGCCCCCCCATCCCGTACGAGTTGGAGGCGTATCAGGTTTGGCACCGGCGGCGAGTGCTGGAGGCCAAGCCGGGAATCACGGGACTGTGGCAGGTAAATGGCCGCAGCAGTCTCAAGTTTGACGACATGGTTCGGCTGGATCTCCAATACGCGAAGAAGTGGTCGCTCTGGCTGGATATCAAGATCCTTTTGCAAACGCCTCGGGCTGTACTTTTCGGTGCCGGCGCTTACTGAGCCGCTCGCAATGTGTAATTAGTTCCGGAGGAAGGACCTTTATGGCAACCCAAGTAGATCCCGTTCGATATGACCGCTCATTGACGACTACGCCAGAGAAATCCAAAAGGGTGAAATCCTGTGCTCTCCAAAGCTCCTCTAGTCTGATTCGTGTTGGCGTTATTGGGTATGGTTATTGGGGTCCGAATGTAGTCAGGAATCTGCAAAGCCTCGAAGACTGTCAGCTCGTTACCATCTGCGACAAAAATTCCGATTCGCTCCTGCGCGCAAAGCGAGCCCATCCGGGGGTGGACCTGACGACGGACTTTTCCGGGCTCCTGACCTCCACTCAAATCGATGCCATCGCGGTGGTTACTCCCGTGTGGACACATTTCGAGCTAGCGAAAGCGGCTTTGCTAAATGGCAAACACGTCTTCGTCGAAAAACCGTTTACCTCGACGACGCAGCAGGCCGAAGAGCTCATTGAGTTGGCGGAGCGGAACAAACTCAAGATCATGGTGGATCACACATTTCTGTTCACTGGCGCGGTGAAGAAAATTCGGCAGCTCATCGACGAAGGTACTTTGGGTGCACTCTACTATTATGATTCGACCCGCGTGAACCTGGGCCTCTTCCAACATGACGTAAACGTCGTGTGGGATCTTGCACCCCATGATTTGTCGGTTATGGATTACCTCATTCAAGCCAAACCGGAGGCGGTCGTTGCTACGGGTGGAAGGCATCTAAACGGCTTGGCGGACGTAGCCTTCATTACGGTCTATTTTCCCGGCAATGTGATCGCGCACATCAATGTCAATTGGCTCTCCCCGGTCAAAGTTCGGACGACACTGATCGGCGGCGAGAAAAAGATGCTGGTCTGGAATGATCTCGAGGCCGATGAAAAGATCAAAGTCTACGACAAAGGCGTGCAGATGAGCGGCGGCCGGGGCGTGTACGATTTGCTGGTGAGTTATCGCTCTGGAGATGTTTGGGCGCCGAAAATTGAACAAGCGGAAGCTCTGAAAGTCGAGCTTGAATACTTCATCGACTGCATCGTGAACAACCGAACCCCTATCAATGACGGAGTAGCAGGTTTACGCGTGGTCAAAATACTGGAAGCGGCCGACCAGTCATTGAAAGAACGAGGAAGAGCCGTCCAACTATGAACGACTACAACTGCATCGCTCCGAATGTGCGCTTGGGAGAAGATGTGAAGCTCTCCAAATTCATAAATCTGTATGGGTGCGACATCGGAGACCACACCAAGATAGGCGCATTCGTGGAAATCCAGAAGAACGCCAGGGTTGGCAAGAATTGCAAGATTTCGAGCCATAGCTTTGTGTGCGAGGGAGTGACCATCGAAGACGACGTTTTCGTGGGTCACGGCGTAACGTTTATCAATGATCTCTATCCGCGGGCTACCACCACAGAAGGCAAGCTTCAAACGGAAAACGACTGGAAGGTGGAGGCAACGTTGGTGAAGAAAGGCGCCTCCATTGGTTCCGGCGCGACAATTCTTTCGAATCTGGTCGTTGGCGAAAACGCTCTCGTCGGCGCAGGCAGCGTCGTGACTCGCGACGTGCCTGACAATGCGATTGTGGCGGGAAATCCCGCAAGGGTCATTCGTTTGATCACGCCGGAATTGAAGGTGGCGTCATAAGTGGCAACGGCAGAATTCCTTTCTTGGACTTGGTGACTCCTCACCAGGAATTGGAGGAGGAACTCGTCTCGATCTTCCGCAGCGCAGTGAAGACGGCTGGATTCATCGGGGGGCCGATGGTGGAAGGGTTCGAACGGGAGTTTGCGGAGTTTTGCGAAGCCGGGCATTGCGTGGGCGTGGGTAACGGGACGGACGCCTTGCGGTTTGCCCTGATCGCTGCTGGAATACTGCCTGGCGATACGGTCGTCACGGTTCCGAACACTTTTATCGCAACAACGGAAGCGATTTCCCAGGCCGGTGCGCTGCCGGACTTCGTGGATGTTGAGGAGCGCACCTACAACATGGATGCGCAAAAGCTCGAAGAATACATTGAAACGCGCTGCCGCTTCGACCGTGGGTCAGGAAAATTACTTAACCGCAAGACTGGAAGGCCTGTCACAGGGGTCGTCCCCGTCCACCTGTACGGCCAAATGGCGGACATGGACCCTCTCCTGGAGATCGCAGAACGACACAGCCTGGTGGTAATCGAGGATGCTTGTCAGGCTCACGGGGCGGCCTATTATTCCCGAAAAGCGGATCGCTGGAAGAAGGCGGGGTCGATGGGTGTTGCAGCTGCGTTCAGCTTTTATCCAGGAAAGAACCTGGGCGCTTGCGGGGAGGCCGGAGCAATCACGACAAACGACCCAAAACTCGCAGAAAAAGCTCGCATGCTGCGCGACCACGGACAAACCAGGAAGTACAGCCACGAAATAGAGGGATATAACGGCAGATTGGATGCGATCCAGGCCGGAATTCTCGGGGCTAAGCTAAAGCATTTAGTTGAGTGGAACCAAAAACGCCGCACACATGCATTTCGGTACAGCGAGTTGCTTCGATCGCACGTTGACAGAGTAATCTTGCCATACGAATCTCCCCTAAACCAGGCCGTCTATCACCTTTACGTAATCCGCGTTAAGAATCGGGAACAAGTGCAGGCGCATCTTGCCCAGGCCAACATCGCAACCCAGATACACTACCCGACGCCTCTCCACCTTCAGAAGGCCTATGCGACATTGGGGTACAAACAGGGAGATTTTCCTGTGGCAGAGAAAGTAGCGGCAGAAATAGTGTCGCTGCCCATGTACCCACAGCTGGAACATTGGCAGCAGAGAGTAGTTGTCCAAGAGCTGATTCATTCGCTTCTTGGAGAAACTGCCGGTAGCGGGAATCCGAATCTGAAGCCAGCCGCCGCGTCTGAGGTCCGTGCTGACTGAGACGTTTCACAATCTCCCCAGGAAATCAACGCTTGAGCTCCGACATGAATTCCGAAACGCCAGTCCAAGTATCAACTGCGGTCTCGACGCTCGCAAAGATGGAGAGATCTCCAGCGGCGCGCGCCAAGAGAAGGATCTGGATCGATTTGGATAACTCACCCCACGTTCCGTTTTTTGCCCCAATCATCGAAGAACTGCAGAAGCGCAATTATTCGGTTGTGGTGACCGCCCGCGATTGTTTTCAGGTGCGCGAACTGGCGGATCTTTTTCATCTGAACTACAAGCTGGTAGGCCGTCACTCCGGAAAAAGCAAAATCCGCAAGGTTGCGGGGTTGTGTTTTCGTGCGTTGCAGTTGATTCCCACGATCCTGAGAGAAAAGCCGGAGCTTGCCGTATCCCATTGCTCACGCGCCCAATTGATTGCGTCTATCGTTTGCAGGATTCCATCTTTTTTCTTAGGCGATTATGAGTTTGCGACCGGCTGGATGTTCATCTATCCCACCTGGCATATGCGCCCGGAAGTTATTCCGGATGGAAACCTCCCATGGAATCCGAGTCGAAACCTGAAATATCCAGGTATCAAGGAAGACGTTTACGTTCCCCGGTTTGTTCCCGACCCTAGCATCAGGTCCCAGCTCGGACTCCGTGAACAGGATGTCGTGGTGACCCTGCGCCCGCCGGCGAGCGAGGCCCACTATCACAATCCACAAAGTGACGCTCTCTTCGTGGCAGCAGTTGAGTATCTAAGTAAGAAGCCCGAACTGAGACTTGTGGCGCTTCCCCGGAATGAGAAGCAGGGGAAGTGGTTACGGGAGCGCTGGCCGGCCCTTTTCTCCAACGGCAAGATGCGTATCCCGGAGAAAGTCGTGGATGGTCTCAACCTGATTTGGTATTCGGACTTCGTCATCAGCGGGGGCGGTACGATGAACAGGGAGGCGGCGTCGCTGGGAGTTCCTGTTTACAGCATCTTTCGCGGCAAGATTGGTGCCGTCGATCAATATCTGAGCAAGACAGGCCGGCTAATCCTTCTCGAAAGCGCTGAAGATTTGCAAACAAAGATTTTGCCTGTGGGGAGAGCGCGTCCGGCGAGCCCGCAGAACAGACAGTCAGCCGCCCTCAGCAGGATTGTGGAAGGGATTGTCGCGAGCATGGAATCACGGCAAGTACTTTCAAGCGACATGGAAGTGGCCGCTCAGCGAAGTGTAATGGGAAGGTGAGGCTACAGGATGCAACGGTCTGAGGCTGGCGCAATGAAGATTCTTACGGTTGTCGGCGCGCGTCCCAATTTCATGAAGGCGGCGCCAATCATCGCAGCGATCAACAAACATAACCGGCGGCTGTTTACAGGTTCCGCTGGTCGGCAGGAATTACAGGTCGAACCGATCCGGCACATCCTTGTCCACACTGGTCAACACTACGACGAACTTATGTCCGGGTCCTTTTTCAATGATCTTGATCTCCCAAAGCCCGATATTCATCTTGGTGTGGGTTCAGGATCGCATTCGGCACAAACGGCGGAAATCATGAAGAAGTTCGAGGAAGTGTTGTTCGCTGAAAAGCCCGATGCAGTAGTGGTCGTTGGCGATGTGAATTCGACGATTGCTTGCGCCCTGGTTACCGCTAAGATCTCCTTTGACTCAGATGGCTCGCGGCCAGTGATCGCCCATGTGGAAGCGGGCTTACGCTCTTTCGACCGGTCGATGCCCGAAGAGGTCAACCGCATTCTTACCGATCATGTTTCCGACATGCTCTTCGTCACAGAAGAGAGCGGGCTTCAGAATCTCCGTAATGAAGGTGTCTCGCTCGATAAAATCCACTTCGTCGGCAATACCATGATCGACTCCCTCCTCCAATTTAAGGAGAAAGCTGAAGCATCGACCATTCTGGAGAAGTTAGCGCTTGCGCGCGAAGCAGGGAAGAACGGAGGGGCCAACTCTGGGACGCGATATGCGCTCCTTACGCTACATCGACCGTCCAATGTAGATAATCGAGATGTCTTTCGAAACATCATTTCAGGGTTGGAGGAACTCGCAACGGATTGTCCCGTCGTCTTTCCGGTGCATCCTCGAACCCAGCAGCGAATCAGGGAATTCGGATTCGAATTCAACCCCGCCGGGAGTGCAAAGAAACAAAATGGGGGTGCGCAAGATTCCAGAAACGCGCGCGAAGGCATACTCCTCACTAACCCCCTGGGCTATCTGGACTTTCTTTGTTTGATGAAACACGCCGCGCTGGTCGTGACTGATTCGGGCGGCATCCAGGAAGAAACAACAATTCTAGGGATTCCCTGCGTCACCGTCAGAGAAAACACGGAAAGGCCAGTTACAGTTGAGAGAGGGACGAATACGATTGCGGGGACGAGATCGGAAGCCATCAGAGACGCTATCCGCCGTCAGCTAAGCAGGAACATAGGCAACGGCGTGCCGAAGAACTGGGACGGGCGGGCCGGCGCGCGCATCATTGATATCTTGGCTCGCAGCCACTACGAAAAGACTTCTTATCGACCATCCCCTGTTTCCAACGCCGTGCCGTTTGAAGTCTGATTCCCCTGCTCCTAGACCGACAGATGCCTATAGACAATCACTTGGAAGCCAAGATCCTGAATCTCTTGTCCTATTGTCAGGCGAACGAATGGGCAGGGTACGACCCGTACGACGCCGTGAATGCCCGCGTTTTTACCGCCCTGCCATTCCTCAACTCACGACTCCCTCGGCTTGTCTTGACGCAGGCTTTGAAGCGAAGTCCAATCAATATTCGCAGGTTGCTGGGCATTCCAAAGACCCAGAATCCCAAAGCCATCGCGCTATTTCTCTCGGCATTCCTCAAACTCTCGAGAATCGGAGTGGGTAAGACCGGAGACTTGGTCGAGCCGATGATCGACCGGCTGACCGCGCTTCGATCACAAGGAATACGTCACTGGTGCTGGGGATACAGTTTTCCCTGGCAGACACGCACAATCGTGGTGCCGAAAGGAGCGCCCAACCTGGTGTGCACCGCATTTGTGGGTAACGCGCTTTTAGATGCTCATGAGCAGCGTCAGGACCGACGATGTCTGGGCATGTCGATGAGCGCGGCCCAGTATATTCTGGACGAGCTCTATTGGACCGACGGTAAGTCGATTGCCGGTTTTAGCTATCCTCTTCCCGCTCTTCGGAATCAAGTACCCAACGCAAATTTCCTTGGCGCGGCATTGTTATGCCGTGTGTACCACCACACCAACGAAAGGAAATTCCTCGGTCCAGCGCTTAGGGCTGCTCGCCATTCGGCTGCCATGCAGCACGCTGATGGTTCGTGGGTCTACGGGGAGGGGTCGTCACAGCGATGGATTGACAACTTCCATACCGGCTACAACTTGTGCGCGCTGCAGTCCATTGGTCGCTATGCCGGAACAACCGAGTTTGAATCGCACATCCGGCGCGGGCTCGACTTTTACCGAGCCCACTTTTTCCGCGAGGATGGCGCGCCCCGATACTTCCATAACCGCACCTATCCCGTGGACATCCATTCGGTGGCGCAAAGTATCATTACTCTCCTCGCGCTCAAGAGCTTCGACCCGAGCAATGTCGAATTGGCGCGCTCGGTATTCCAATGGGCCATGAACCACATGTGGGATGAACGTGGCTTCTTTTACTATCGCGTCCTTCGCCTCTGTACCATTCGAATCCCATACATGAGATGGGCCCAGGCCTGGATGCTTCTCGCAATGTCTGCTCTGCTATGTGAAGGGAACGTGGCTGAGACAAATGCAGAAGCCCAAGACTCAACAGCTTTAGTGGAAGCCTGCTGATGCCTTGCCCAGCTATAGCGTCCCTGTGAGGTTTTTCCTGAAAGTCTACACGTTGAATCCGCTGCACGATCCGCGATGGCCGGGTTTTGCCGAAGGCCATCCGCGAGCTTCCGTTTTTCATACACGGAACTGGCTGGAAGCGCTGCGCCGCACCTATGGATATGAACCCGTCGTCTACACAACTTCTGCTCCGGGAATGCACTTGGAGAATGGAATTCCCTTGTGTCGTGTCAGCAGTTGGCTGACCGGGGACAGGCTTGTCTCGCTGCCCTTTACCGACCACTGCGAGCCTCTCCTAGAGAGCCTCGAGGAAGGCAAAGAAATCTTTGAATCTTTGCAATGCGTGCTCGATAGAGAAAAGTTCAAGTACATCGAGCTCCGCCCGCTGCAGGCGAACCTGATGGCGGGAACCAGCATGCAGAAGAGCAATTCATTCTGCTTCCATGAGCTGGATCTCCAGCCCGCTCTCGAGGACCTTTTTGGGAGGTTTCAAAAGGATTCGATTCAAAGAAAGATTCGGCGCGCTGAGCGCGAGGCTTTGTTTTACGAAGAAGGACGATCGGAAGCGCTTCTGAAGCAGTTTTATCTCCTCTTCGTCATGACGCGCAGGCGGCACCAAGCGCCTCCGCAGCCAATTGATTGGTTCCGAAACCTTGTAGGATGCTTCGGCGACCGGCTCAAAATTCGCGTTGCTTCGAAAGCGGGCCGTCCGATCGCGAGCATTATGACTCTGCGGCACGGCAACGTCATGGTTTACAAGTACGGCGGTTCCGACGCCAGTGCTCACAATCTGGGCGCCATGCCCTTCCTGTTCTGGAAAGCAATTCAGGATGCGAAGGAGGACGGAGTCCAGAAATTCGACTTCGGCCGCACAGATTGCGACAACACGGGGCTGATTACCTTTAAGGACCGTTGGGGCTCGCAGCGGAGCGAGCTGACGTATTGGCGTTTCGCGAATCAGAACGGACTCAGCCACGGACAGTGGAAGAGCAAGCTCAAATTTGCCGGGCCGATTTTCGCTTGTATCCCCGATCGCTTACTGGCAGCAAGTGGGAGAATCCTATACCGCCACATTGGCTAGCAAGGAAAGCGACGAGATTCCGAAAACAATGAACAAAACTTTGACAGTGGATCCGGACGTGAAGCCCACGTCGACGATCCCGCAATCAGCATCTCCGAGTAAGCGCTGTATCGGAGCCTTGGTCATGGATGGGGATTATCGCGGGCTCGCAGTCGTTCGCAGCCTGGGGCGCCGCGGAATCCCCGTGTGGGTTCTGCAGCACGGAGACCAGTTGCTAGCCACCTTGTCCCGCTTTAACCGTCGAACGGTAGACTGGCCCAGTCAAGATGAGGAACAGAGTGTCGACTTCCTTGTCCGATTGGCCGAGCGTGAGAATATCCGCGACTGGCTGCTGTTTCCCACTGGTGACGAAGGCGCTGCACTGGTTGCGCGACACCACCAGAAGCTTAGCGAGTACTTTCAGCTTACGACTGCGCCGTGGGTAGTTCTGCAATGGCTGTATGACAAACGTCTCACCTATCGGCTCGCCGCAAAGTTGGGTGTGGACCATCCATGGACTCTGTACCCCGCAAACCGCGAGCAACTGGCGGAGAGCGACTGTCCGTACCCGGTCATTCTTAAGCCTGCTTATCGCACTAGCTTCAATCGATTCACAGCTTCGAAAGCATGGAGGGTAGATACCCTGGAGCAACTCCTCGCCCGATACGACGAGGCTAAGTCGCTCGTTGACCCGGGCGCGTTGATGATTCAGGAGGTCATTCCGGGCGGAGGAGAGTCGCAGTTTTCCTACACCGCACTGTGCCGGGAAGGCCAGCCGCTTGCTTCCCTTACTGCCAAGCGGATCCGGCAGATTCCCATGGATTTTGGGCGCGCCAGCACTTTCGTTGAGACGATTGACGACGAAGAAACCGCGGCCACCGCTGCTCATCTACTGCGGGAACTGCGATACACAGGCATCGTGGAAGTCGAGTTCAAGCGGGACCTGCGTGATGGGAAGCTCAAGCTGCTCGACATCAATCCGCGTGTTTGGGGCTGGCACAGTCTTTGTGCATCCGCGGGCGTTGATTATCCGTACCTGCAGTGGCTCTTGACGGTCGGAGAGCCCGTACCCAGGACGAAGGCGGGGGTTGGCGTGCGCTGGGTGCGGATGAGCACGGATGCGCCAACGGCCATCCGCGAAATCCTTCGTGGCCGCCTTTCGTTGCGCGACTACTTGCGCTCCGTCCGCTCCCCGCGTTCCACGGCAATTTACGCGCCGGATGATCCCTTGCCCGGGGTCCTTGAAATTCCACTTCTTGCGTACTTGCTCGGCAAAAGAGTCCTCAGCGGCGGCAGGATGGCGTGAGCGAATGCCCCCGCAATTTGAGGCGGCCCGTTAGTGCGAAGAGGCAGCAGTTACGATTCGCTCGGGCAGCTCAAGGCCATCAAAAATCAAAATTGCGAATAACGGGTTGAGTGAGTCGATTCGTTGTCGCTTTGATCAGGATTCAATTCTAACGGCCCAATGAACGGCGCTGACGTGGGCACCAACCCGACGTCAGGAAAATTCGATGTTATGGAGGTTCACAAGTGAAAGCGAAATCTGACGTGGTAGTTATTGGCGCTGGTCCTTATGGATTGTCGGCGGCAGCGCATTTGAATGCCAACGGAGTAAATGTCCGGGTTTTTGGGGAAACCATGTCATTTTGGGATCGCAACATGCCCTTAGGTATGTGCTTGCGATCACCCTGGGAAGCATCCCAGTTGTCTGATCCCCGCAGGTCACTGACGATTGATGCGTACCAAACCGTGACTGGCGAGGCCGTAAGCCGGCCGATTCCACTTGCGCGTTTTGTCGCTTATGGTCGTTGGTTTCAGTCCCATGCCGTTCCCAACCTCGAAGAGCGAAAGGTCGCCGAAATCGAAAAGGACACGACGGGCTTCCGCGTCTTACTGACAGATGGAGAGGTTGTTCGATGTGGACGCGTCATCATCGCTGGGGGGATTGGTCCCTTTGCTGCGCGGCCGCCTCAATTTCTGGGAATCCCTTGTGACTTGGCTTCGCACTCGTCAGAGCAGAAGGATTTAGGCCGCTTTCGCGGGCAGCGCGTAGTGGTGATCGGTGGCGGGCAGAGTGCCCTTGAGTCGGCAGCTCTCCTCCACGAATGCCAGGCAGAAGTTGAGTTGCTCGTTCGTGAGAGCACGGTTGACTGGACTTGGCAACGCCCGTGGCTGCATACGTTCAGGCCCGTCGGTGTGGTCCTCTACGCTTGGCCGGACGTCGGGCCGGCGTTCATCAGTCATGCCGTTGCGCGACCGGATCTCTACCGAATGTTACCGCGATGGGTTCAGGACTCCTGGCGCGCTAAGTCTGTCCGCGCGAACGGCGTCGGGTGGTTGAAACCCCGGTTGCGCGACGTGAAAGTCTCCACCGGGCGCGCCGTGCTTTCGGCGGTGGCCCGCGGAAACCAAGTGGAGCTTAAGCTGAGTGACGGCTCAGAGCGAACCGTGAATCACGTGTTGTTGGCTACCGGCTATCGAATCGACGTGAAAAAGTATGAATTTCTTTCTGAGTCTTTGACCTCCGCGATTCGCCTGATCAACGGGTGTCCCGTGCTCGGTCGGGGCTTTGAATCCTCAGTTCCCGGTCTGCATTTTCTTGGTGCTCCGGCGGTATACAGCTACGGCCCGCTTATGCGTTTCGTTGCGGGAGCGGATTTTGCAGCGCGTGCGGTGACCCAGTCCGTCGTGCGTGCTCGCGGCGACGCCGTTGACCGAAAAATTAGCGATTCGCTCCAAACGGTCGCAATCTCGCGGCCCCAGAGGGACAATAGAGAACTGTCACGCTGAGACTGATAGTCTCGGGGGCAACTTCCTCGTCGGCTTCGCAAGCTCCCCAATGAACCGTACATTCATAGACTATTATCGCTGTCCCGAGGAGTTCGCGCGTTGTTCTCTAGAGGGGCAGCCGTCTCAGGACTCGGGTCATTTCCGGTTTGGACCCGAATCCATCTGTTATGGCTCTATCTCCAACGGGTCGGTACACCACAGCCCCGTTGGAGAACTCCACGACACTTTGAACGACGCCGTGGCAGAACGCGGGGTGGTACGCCTGCCTTTCGACCCGGACCAGATCGTCAACAATCTCCGTTTTGAGCGCTATTACGGCACCTCACGAAGGCGCTCATTACTCTCTGGAGGGCTCGCCAGTAGTCTTTATTACCTGGCACGGCCGATTCTAGGTGTGAGCGTCCGCCGGCACTTGCAAAAACTGAGACTTGCGGGTTGGCAGTCGATTGCATTTCCCCATTGGCCGGTCGATCGCACTGTCGAACAAATTCACGAGACGATACTCCGTCTCTGTGTGCAGGCTCACAACGGGCACGAAGTGCCGTTCATCTGGTTTTGGCCGGAGGGGCTTCCCAGTTGCGTGGCGGTTACCCACGATGTGGAAGCTGTCAAGGGCCGTGATTTCTGTCCGGCCCTAATGGACGTCGATGAGAGCTTTGGCATCAAGAGTTCGTTCCAGCTGGTTCCTGAGAAACGGTATGTGCTCGGTCGGCCGTTCATCGAGAGCATTCGCGCGAGGGGTTTCGAAGTGAATGTGCATGATCTGAACCATGACGGGCGACTGTTTGCAAACGAAACAGAATTCTTCCATCGTGCACGCCGCATTAACCAGTATGGCCGTGCGTTTGGTGCGCACGGGTTTCGTTCTGGCGCGCTTTATCGCAATCTTGCCTGGTACGGAGCGCTTGAGTTTTCCTACGACATGTCAGTACCCAATGCCGCACACCTTGATCCACAACGCGGCGGCTGCTGCACCGTGATGCCTTATTTTATCGGGAAGATTTTAGAATTACCTGTAACCACCACCCAGGATTATTCTCTGTTTTATATCCTTAATCAGTATTCGATCGATCATTGGAAACGCCAAATTTCCCAAATCACGGAGAAGAATGGACTGGCCAGCTTCATCATTCATCCAGACTACATTTTGGAGAAACGGACGCAGGATACGTACAAGTCGCTGCTGGCTTATCTGGCTGACTTGCGGTCGCAGGGGAAGACTTGGATTGCCCTTCCGCGAGAGGTCAATCAGTGGTGGCGGGCCCGGCGTCAAATGAAGCTGGTGCGTCAAGGAAGCAAGTGGGTAATTGAAGGGCCGGGAAAAGAGAAGGCCCGGATTGCCTATGCCGTTGTGGACCGTGGCCGCTTGGCATATGAGCTGGTCTGATCCGTAGAGAGCTGGCGCGGCCAAGGGAAGCAGGGTTTTCCCCGATACGGTTTTGATGATTTGTACTGTATTCGATACCTCTTTTTACCTGATTCCTTTCCCTAGAGCACGATGTTAAATATTTTCTTTGGAATGGGTTTATGTGACCCAAAGGGCGGAGCTACGAATAGCTTTACGAGTCATCGAGATTCGAAATCGTCGCTTCCGGCCATACCTTGCTTTTGTTGGTACACCGAGCGGAGTATTCGGAACAGGAAAAGGCAGTAGCGAGCAGGTCCGGCGAAGTCTCAGCCCCAGCGCAACGGAGGAGTGCCGTAAGACAAAGAGTGCCCCGTGCCGAGTTATTTGCCCGGACGAGGCTATCCGGCGTCAAGGCGAGGAACAATGAGCAAGCATTTTGAATTAATGAGCCATGGCTCGCACGATTCCGCGGCTGTGCAACCCCACACGCGAAGTGCGTCAATATCTAAACCCAATCTATCAAACCGCTATCCCCAGTGGGTGGGAAGTGTGTCGGAGGAAATGGTCTTCGCGGCGCTATGGCGCATCGTCCAACACCGCAAGCGCACGATCGCCGCGTTTACGCTGCTTGTTGTCGCGATCGTTGTGACCGCATCACTCCTGATGAAACCACAGTACGAGGCTGTTGGTCAGGTGGTGTTTCACCGCGACAGCGACAGTGGCGTGCTGGGATTCAAGGGCGTGGATACGTCACTGGTGGAAGATCCAGAAGAGCGTGCGGCCATTGACACCCAGATCGGCATCCTGGAGACCGATGCGTTAGCCTTGCAGGTCATCAACGATCTCCACCTCGACAAGAACCCGAAGTTCGCCGGTCACGCCGGGCAATCCGGTAACGAAGATCGATTGGTGGAATTGTTCCGTAAGAGCCTCAAAATCTCGAAGGTGAAGGGGACACGGCTTATCGAGATTCGGTTCCGAAGCACAGATCCACGGCTGGCCGCGGACGTCGCAAACCAATTGTCGAACGCCTATGTGGATAAGTTTTATAAGAGCCAGTTTCAGGCAAGTACCCAGATTTCTGACTTCCTGGCGAGCCAGCTGAAGGAACTGCAAACCAAGGTTCAAGAATCGCAGCAGAAGCTGGTCGACTATCAGAAAGAAAATGGAATCTTCGGACTGGACGACAAGCAGAACATTGTCACGGCAAAGCTCGACGACTTGAACAAGGAACTCACTGCGGCGGAAGGCGAAAGGGTCCAGAAAGAGGTCAACTACCGATTGGCGCGCTCGGGGCAGCCGGAGTTGATTGCGAAACTGGGGCCCGACAACCTGGTCACAAAGCTTCGTTCACAACAGGCTGATCTGGAGAACCAGATGGCGCAAGCGTCCGTTCAGCTGGGCCCGGCACACCCGAAAATAGTCGAACTTTCGAAACAAATTGCTCAGGTACAGAAGTCGGTGGACGCTGAGGTCAGGAGAACCGGTGAGCAGATAAGTTACGACTATAAGAGCGCGGCGGAACGCGAACACATGCTGCGAGCCGCCCTGGAGACCCAGAAACAAGCGGCAGACAAACTGAGCGCAAATGTGATCCAGTCCGATATTTTGAAGCACGAGTTCGAGACGAACCGGAAACTCTACGAGGATCTGCTGCAAAAGCAGAAAGAAGTCAGCATTTCATCCAACCTGAAATCGAGCAACATCTGGATTGTCGATCCCGCAAGACCGCCGAGACTGCCCGCCGAACCGAATATTCTGCGAAACTTCGCGCTTTCTCTTCTGTTCGGGATGTTCGGTGGCGTGTTACTGGCATTCGGTTTGACCAAGGTGAACGACAAGATCATCACTCTGGAACAGGCAGAAATTGCGTCCGCGCTGCCTTCACTGGGCGTTGTGCCGTTGCTGGGAGCAAAGAGCAAAAATAGCGCGTCCGCCCAACTCAATGAGGTCAACGGCAGCGTGAAGCCTGAGTTGGTGAGTTCACTTCGGCCAATGTCGCTTGCCGCGGAATCCTACAAAGCCATTGTGACGTCGATCTTGCTTTCGCACCGGGCTCACCCGGCAGTGATCCTGGTAACGAGTTCGCTTCCGGGGGAAGGTAAAACCACGGTCAGCACGAACTTGGCGATTGCGCTCGCAAGACTGCGGAGGCGTGTGCTACTCGTCGATACCGACCTCCGGCGTCCCAGCGTTCACAGTGCCATGCGTTTGAGCACGAGCACCGGTTTGGGCGCGCTGCTCCGGAAGCCCGCCGCTTTGGATGAGGTTGTTGTAAGCTGCCCCGATGTACCTAATCTGTTTGTCCTGCCGGCGGGGCCGATCAACCTGTCGGAGGATACCGAATTGCTGGTGTCCAGCTTCAAGGACTTAGTAGACCGCTGGCGGATACAATTCGACCACATTATCATCGACACCCCGCCGGTACTGGCGATGACCGACGCGGTTCGCATGTCGGTCGAGGCGGATTCGGTGATTCTGGTTATTCGCGCTGGTCAGGTCGCAAAAAGGGAGTTTTTGCGCGCACAGGATTTACTCCTCAGGGTAAATGCACGCCTTACGGGTTTCGTCTTGAATGGCGAAGATCTGCGCTCGTCACAGTTCCAGAATTATTACGGCTACTACGGTCAGGACCAGTCGAAATGCCTCGGCGAAGGAGCGTAAGGAAGTTATATCAGGGTTGAGTGACTATGACTGCGATCGCACAGACGACCATTTCCTTGCGCGCGGACGAAGCGGAGTCGCTTGCGTTGAAGTTTGCGAACCGCACTGCAAACGTCGGGATCATTGGGCTCGGCTATGTTGGCTTGCCGCTCGCTCTACTTTTCACGGACGCGGGTTTCCCGGTCACAGGTTTCGATGTTGATGCCCAAAAGGTGGAGAAGCTTTCCAGGGGCGAGTCCTATATCTATCGCGTGCCGTCCACTAAAATTCAAATCGCACGCACGAAACGCTTCTCCGCTACGGCGGACTATTCAGACATTGCCACCATGGACGCGGTAATCATATGCGTGCCCACCCCGCTGAACGAGCAACGCGAACCGGACCTCAGCTACATTATCAATACGGCAGAAGCAATTAGCCCCTATTTGCGGGCAGGCCAGCTCATCGTCCTGGAAAGCACCACCTATCCGGGAACCACAGAAGAAGTCCTGGTGCCTATTCTAGAGAAAAATATACGTGGGTATCGCGCGCAACGCCCAAGTGAGGGCATCGAGGGCAATGGCTTTTTTTATGTTGCGTTTTCCCCCGAACGCGAAGATCCCGGAAACAACACCACTGCACGTTGCGATATCCCCAAGGTTGTTGGCGGACTGGATAAGAAAGGGACCGAACTTGCCGGTCTGCTTTATCAATCGATATTCCGCCGGATCGTGCCGGTTACTGCGCCTGCTGTAGCGGAAATGACCAAGCTGCTTGAAAATATATATCGCTGCGTAAACATAGCACTGGTTAATGAGCTGAAGCTCCTCTGCCTGCGCATGGGAATTGACGTATGGCAGGTTATCGACGCGGCTTCGACGAAGCCCTTTGGCTTTCAACCGTTCTATCCCGGCCCCGGCCTTGGCGGGCATTGCATACCAGTGGATCCGTTCTACCTCTCATGGAAGGCGAAGGAGTGGGACTTCCAAACTCGCTTCATCGACCTGGCCGGTGAGATTAACGCTTCGATGCCGTACCACGTGGTGACGGCGATTTCTGTGGCGCTCAACAATATGCGCAAGCCCCTGAACGGCTCGCGCGTTCTAATCCTCGGAGTCTCTTACAAGAAGGATATTGATGACTTGCGCGAATCCCCGGCGCTTACCGTCATCGAGCTGCTGAAGCAACGGGGCGCGGTGGTCAGCTACAACGACCCGTATTTCCCGGTGCTGCTCAAAGGTCGTCATTACGACCTTCAAATGGAGCGGGTACCGCTGGAGAACATCGGTGACTACGATTGCGTGGTCATCGTCACGGATCATTCCGATTATGAGTATCCGGCGATTGTGCGAGATGCGCAGTTAGTCGTTGACACGAGAAATGCCACACGCGGCATCGACTCGCCAAAGATCGTGCGGTGCTGATTGGCTTTTTCCTTTGTCTGGGAGTGTGCGTCTGACCCATGGAGGTTCTCATGAAAACGAAATCTGTTTCACTCGGCGCGTTAGTGTTCTTGGCACTGCCAACAGTCCAGTGCCTCGCTCAGGACCGGGTTGCCCCCACTGAAATTCGCGAACAGGCGCCCGCGTCTGCGCCTCAGTCCACGTCTGCTGCAGCGGGCAATAGCAGCTCCTCGCCCAATCTGCTGATAGGTCCGGGCGATCTGCTCGAAGTGAACCTGTACGGCATGCCTGATTTCAAGACCGAAGTGCGCGTGAGTTCGGGGGGAGAAATTTCCTTGCCCTTGCTCGGCACTGCAGCCGTCGGCGGACTCTCGGTCGAACATGCTGCAACGCAAATTGAGCATAACCTTAGTAAGAAAGGCCTTTTTAACGACCCGCACGTGACGGTCTTCGTGAAGGAGTACGCCACGCAGGGGATCTCCGTGCTGGGCGAGGTTCAGCGGCCAGGCATTTATCCGTTGCTGGGGGAGAGAAAGCTGTACGACGCCATCTCTGCTGCTGGCGGTACCACACCTAAGGCTGGCGCGTCCGTGCTGATCACGCATCGCAACGATTCGCAACACCCTCTTCAAGTGCCGCTTTTGACTGGCGCGGCGAAGTCCATGAAGAATAATGTGCCCGTCGAGCCTGGCGACACGATTGTGGTGAGCAAGGCGGGTGTGGTTTATGTCGTGGGCGATGTCCACCAGCCCGGCGGTTTTGTCCTGGAAAATGGCAACGACATTACCGTCTTGAAAGCCATCGCTCTCGCTCAGGGTACTAACCCGAACGCCGCAATGGATTCGGCCAGGCTCATCCGCAAGACCTCGGAGGGGCCGCAAGAAGTTCCACTCTCGCTCAAGAAAATCATGGCCGCAAAGGCTCCCGATCCGCAACTGCAGCCAGACGATGTTGTCTTTGTTCCTGGCAGCGCCGGGAAAAGCGCGGCTAAAAAGGGAGCTGAGACGATCCTGCAAATGGCTACTGGCATCGCGATTTGGCGCATACCGTGAGGCGCGCATAACTTCTGCCTGCGTGACTGAACTACGCCGTGGCAACTCGTAATCCAAAGCTCTTTGCCAAGACCAATTAGTGAATCGTTCGGCGGAAGTTTGTAGCGCCACACGTGAATCAGAGGAACTCATGCGAGCATTGCTGACCGATAGAAAATCGGGGGAAGTCTCCACCTACGAAGTCCCGGCGCCGGAGTTGCGCCCCGGTGGACTCCTGGTGCGCACCCATTATTCTGCAATCAGCGCCGGCACCGAGCGTGCCACGCTCGAACTGAGTTCGAAGTCGCTTCTCGCCAAGATTAAAGCGCGCCCCGATCTCGTCAAACAGGTCCTGGAGTACGCTCGCCAGAATGGGGTGAAAGCCGCCTACGAGAAGGTGCAAGCAAAACTGGATACTCTGACGACTCTCGGATACAGCTGCGCAGGAGAAGTAATTTCGGTAGGAGAAGGTGTGCACGAATTCCGCGCCGGAGATCGTGTCGCTTGCGGCGGTGGTACCTACGCCAACCACGCTGAGATCAACTTTGTTCCTCGCAACCTTGCCGTACACATCCCATCACAAGTCTCGATGGCCGCGGCCTCATTGACTACGATTGGTGCCATCGCGCTGCAAGGCTTTCGGCAGGCCGCCGTCAACATTGGTGAAACCGTTGCGGTGATCGGCGCCGGGCTCGTAGGAGTGCTGACGATCCAGATCGCACGCGCCGCGGGATGCCGGGTTGTGGCAATCGATCTTTCGCCCCAGCGCGTCCAGCGGGCGGCGGAGTTTGGCGCGCATCTCGCGGTTGCTGCCAATGACCCGACGCTCGTTTCAAGCATCAAGGAGTTCTCCAGGTATGGTGTCGATGCCGCTATCTTGACCGCTGCGACCGACTCCGCTGAACCCGCTGAACTGGCCGCCAAAATCTTGCGTGATCGCGGCCGCATTATCGTCGTCGGCGCCGTTGGCATGGGAGTGTCGCGCGGCAACATGTACATGAAAGAACTTTCGCTAGCTCTCTCGCGCTCCTACGGGCCAGGAAGGTACGACCCTCAGTATGAGGAAGCCGGAATCGATTACCCCATCGGGTACGTCCGCTGGACCGAGCGGCGCAACATGGAGGCATTCCTCGACCTGCTCGCAACTGGACAAATAAACGTCGCGCCGCTGCTCGAGTATCAGTACGACATCGACCGGGGCGCGAAAGCTTACGCTGACCTCAAGAGTGGTTTGTACACAGCAATATTGCAGTACGGCGGCGCGTCAGCAGAACCACCGAAAGTCGTGCAGACGGTGACGGCAGCGCGGGCTCGCATGGGCGATGAAGTGAGAGTCGGCTGTATCGGTGCCGGCAGTTTCGCCTCGGGCGTAATTTTTCCGAACTTGCAGTCCATCAAGGGCGTGCGCCTGCAATCCGTGGCTACCATCTCGGGCGCCGGAGCTGCTTCGGCGCAGCGCGCCTTCCAGTTTCAGACCGCGGAACAGCCCTCGGAACTGCTGAATAATCCCAATGTCGATTCGGTATTCATCCTGACCCGCCATGACACACACGCGGCCGAAACGGCCCAGGCACTGGGCGCGGGCAAGCCTGTGTTCGTCGAAAAGCCTCTGGCGATCGATCGCCAGCAGTTGGATCAGCTACAACAGGTGTACGAGGGGCAACTGCTGGCTGGACGCGCGCCGTTCGTGATGGTGGGCTTCAACCGCCGCTTTGCACCGTTTACGGAAAAAATCCGCGAGTTCTTCGCCAGCCGCCGCGAGCCTATGGTGATCCACGCGCGTGTTAACGCCGGCTTCATGCCGCACGACCACTGGATTTACGCTCAGGGCGGCCGAATCGTGGGCGAATTCTGTCATTTCGTGGATTGGGCGCGCTCCGTTGTCGGTTCTCCAATTGAAAGCGTGGCGGCGACGGGCTTGCCGAACGGAACGCAATATGCCTCAGATAACGTTGCGGTGGCGCTGAAATTCAATGACGGGTCCGTGGCCAACCTTCTATACCTGACAAACGGCGACCGCAGCATTCCAAAGGAATATTTCGAAGTGTTTTGCCAGGGCGCGGTCGCGCGGCTGCACGATTTTCGTATACTCGAGCTGGCACGCAACGGGAAGATTCAGAAGTTCAAGAGCACGCCAGACAAAGGTCACCAGCGTGAACTCCAGTTAACCATCGAAGCGATCCGCTCGGGCAAGCCCTCACCCATCTCATTCGAAGAACTCGTAGAAGTAACGGAGGCGACGTTTCTCGTCCAGCAGGCGCTCGCCACGGGCGAAGTTATCCGCTTGGCGCCGCCTGTGACAACTGCTGCGTCCGAGGCGTCCTCTCCCGAATATTTGAGCTTGTGCGGCGAGACTCTGGCTTCGCCGGAAACTGCGCACGCGAATGATTAGGGCCTCGCATGTATCTGTTGCCTTAGACTCGATCACTTCGAGTTTTAGCAGGGGCGTCCGGACTGTATTGATTCCCATGCTCCGCGGAATATCCATGGCAGCAGGGCATCGGCCTAGCTTGTGGGAAGCTGCGATTGTTCTTGTGGGCGCGATTGCGGTTGCCAGCTTCGTTCTTGTGCCCACGGCGGGCTTGGTGGTTGGTATCGGGTGCGTGGCCGTGTTGTCCCTCGGCACGGTAGCTGACGCGCTTGGTGGCAAAATCGACGGAATACTCTTGTGGTGGGCCGGAGTTTTCCCGCTGGGCTATTACTTCTTATCGTTTCCACGGGAACAATCGATTGTGACGCTGGACCGTGTGGTAATGCTCCTGGCGTTCATTGGGTTATTTCTCGCCAAACACAAATCGCAAACTGAAGTGCCAAAAGGTCTGCGCCAGGCCGCGCTCGCCTTTTTGCTATTTTTTGCAGTTTCATGCACTACTCTGGGAAACTCGGCGAGCCCTCTAAACGCCGCAAGGATTCTGTTTGATAGTTTTCTGCTACCGCTCGCACTTGGCTGGTGCGTGATTGCAAGGTTCGATGTCCGTGGTCGGCTTCCCACCATACACACGGCGGTGTGCATTTCCTCGATCATCAGCGCCGCGGTAGCGGCCGCCGAGATTGTCACCGGACAAGACCTGCTTCCGCTTGGGCCTCCTGCCACTGCCTATGAGGGCATTGTTCGCCCGAACGGGCCGTTTGAGAGCAATGACAGCCTTGCGCTGATCGGCGCTGTCAGCTTTTTCTTTCTTCTCTTCCTTCGTGCGGCGCTTGGCCCGGCTCTGAGCACCGGCCGGAGGCTGCTTCACTCCGTCGGTCTGGCAGCGGCGCTTGGCATGGCACTGATGCCGATGTTCCGCTCCGTCGCGATCACCATGCTAGTTGTGCTCATCATGGACACCTTCTGGGAACAAAGGACCAGCCGTCGTGCGTGGCGCGTTGTGCTTATGCTCGCTTCTGCTGGAGTGATTTTCCTCCTCCCCATAGTTGCGCCCCGCGTGTTCGAAGATCGCAGCAATGGACAAAATGGGTACGCTCGCATTGCCGAATACCAACAAAGTCTTCGGGTATTTGCGGAACATCCTGTTTTGGGCATCGGATTTCAGAACTTCAACCGCTACGTTGCGGGAGAGTCCCGTTATGTTGCGTCTTATAACGGCGTGTATTCGGTGGATTGGCCGCACAGCAACCTGGCTCAGGTGCTCACGGAGACAGGCCTCCTCGGCTTTGTGCCGTACGTGATGGCAAGTGTTCTGCTATTTCGACAGATGTGGCAGTGGCGCCACTCGTCCAATTCCGCGTACCTCGCGTGGAAGTATTTTCTCTATATTTTCCTATCGTATTGGATCACCGGGATTACCGAAGGCTCGGGCTATAGCCCTCTGAATTTGTGGTGCGTGTTTGTTATTGCTGTGTCCTGTAAGTATGTTTTGACCGAACCAGATTTGGTTCCGTCGGAAGAAGTGCTGGCTTCCAACTTAGCGTTCAGCGTGCCCTCCCAAGTTTTCTAGCTCGTGTTTCACCCATGAGCCGACAATCCAAAGTCTTTGTACTCATCCTGGCGGGTCAGCAACAAGATGCGCTCATCTTTGCCCAGCGGCGCTATCCGTCATGCGAGACGGTAATTCTGTCGAAGACCGAGCTGCGTGAGAGCGGCTGGAAGCGCCAGCTGAACGCCTTGCGGCAGCTTCAAGGGGAAGCGCTCCTGATATTTACCGATTCTTTGGAATCGTTGCAGGAGCCGATGTTACTCAAATGGACGGTGCTTGTACATGGATGCCGGGAAACCGTTCTTGCCGACTCTTCCGGATCATTTGAGGTGACCAACAGAGCGAGATTTTTAGGATTACTGCCACAAACTCTCATCGCCGCTCTGGCCGATGTAATCGTGTTTGCTTGCACCTGGATCGGCCTGCAGCTATTTCACGCGTGGCTTAAGATCGGGCGTGAACCCGAAGCCCGGATCGGCCTGCTTGATCTCGCCTACTTGTGTCCATCTCAGGCGGGCTTGGACGCTCCCGGCGGCGCGCTAACGCACGTCACGGGTTTTCTATCGGGACTGGCGCGGGAAGGAGCACGCTCGGCCGTATTCTCTGGGCGGCCGCTGCAGGCCGCGTGCGATGTGCGTAACGTCCCGGGATCTCGCCGCCTCCACCTTTTTCGCGAAGCGGCGGCGTTGTCTTATAACCTCCGATTCAGTTCTGCTGTACGAGCTCTGCTGGCGCAAAAAAGGCCGCGCTTGCTGTATCAGAGGCACGGGAAATTTCTCTTTGCCGGTGCGCTTTTGTCGCGATGGATGGGAATTCCCTTGGTGCTCGAATACAACGCCTCTGAGGACTGGATGGCGAAGCACTGGGATCCCGCACGGTTCTCTCCGTGGCTCCGGCTGTGCGAGAAAGTTTCGGTAAAGGCGGCGTCTTTGATCGTCGTGGTTTCGAAGCCGCTGAAGCAACAACTGATGGAAATTGGAGTACTGCCGGAACGAATTCTTGTAAATCCAAACGCCGTCGATCCGGAATCATTCTACCCCCACTGTGGCGGCGCGAAGTTGCGTCAGGAGTTGGGGTTTCGCCCGGAGGATGTGGTCGTCTGCTTTGTCGGCACATTCAGCTACTGGCATGGAGTGGCGGTGCTCGAACAGGCGATTCGGTCATTGCTGGACAAAGCGCAGGACGCGAGCCGCAACCTAAAATTCCTTCTCGTTGGAGATGGACCGCTTGCTCCGCAGCTGCGGAACGCACTTGAGCCATATACACAGCGCAGCTTGGTCACGTTTACTGGTGCAATTCCCCACAGGTCCGTCCGCACGTATCTGGACGCTGCCGACATTCTCGTTTCGCCGCACGTCCCCATGCCCGGTGGGCGCCCGTTTTTCGGCTCGCCCACGAAATTGTTCGAATACATGGCGATGGGGAAGGCCATTGCTGCCAGCGCTCTGGACCAGATCGCTGATGTGCTGGAGCACGACAGAACAGCGTTGCTCGTAAGTCCGGGTGACGCTTGCGATCTGGCACTTGCCATCCAGCGCCTTGCTTCTGATCCGCAGCTGCGCATCGAGCTTGGGAACAACGCCCGTGAGACGGCCCTGACGCGCCACACCTGGCGGCAAAATGCCAGGCGAGTCCTTGCCTACTACGCAGACACTCAACTCACCCGGAACGAATCCCAGATGCAAAGTGCTCTCGCCGGGGGCTCAACATCATCGCGTAGCACAAACTTAGCAAGGGAAGATCTGGGATGAAGGCCAGCATATTAGCTGCCTCAGCTCAACTTTGGCGTATCGCGGCGGGAACGGAGCTTCGCCGCAACGTCTTGGAGACCTACGGCACCCGCATCCTGGTAATACTTGTGACGTTTGCAACTGCCGTGGTGATCGCGCGTGAACTCGGTCCCACCGGTCGGGGGCTTTACGCAGTGGCCGCAACCTTGGGAGCGATCGGCGCGCAGTTCGGCAATCTTGGCCTACATGCGTCCAACATTTATTATGTCGCAAAAGACCGGGCGCTCCTGCCTGCTCTCATTGGGAACACCTTAACCGTCGTCCTGGTGGCTTGTGGAGTTGCCGCTCTGTGTGGGATTGGCTTTGTCTTCTGGCCGAACGCGGCACCAGTCCATGGCATTCTCTTGTTGCTCGCGCTCGCTTCGGTTCCTGCCGGTCTCGCCTATCTGCTCACCCAGGGATTGCTGCTTGGCGTTAACGAGGTCCGGGCATACAACAACATTGAATGCGGCGGCAAACTCATCGCGCTGGCGCTGATTTGCGTCCTCGCACTTGTAAATGGTGGCACCGTGGCACTGTTTTTCAGCGCCACCTTGTTGTCCGTAGTCGTGACCTTTCTTTGGTCCCTCCTGCGCCTCAGACGAGTTTCGACAGAACCACCCAAGCTCTCTTTGACCATCTTTCGTCAGAGCCTTGGCATCGGGGTCAAAGCGTATACCATCGCGTTCTTCGGTTTTCTTCTGCTTCGAATCGATCTGCTCATGGTTAAGTACATGCTCGGCGCGACGGAAGCGGGCTACTACTCGATAAGCCAGGTCCTCGCCGAGAACACCATGATGTTTCCCGTCGTCGTAGGATTGCTTTTGTTTCCCAAACTGTCGGCGCTAAAAGAGAAAGAAGAAAAGCTGCGATTGGCGAACAAGGCTGTCCTTGTGACGGCCGCGCTCATGTTGCCGGCAGTTTTGGTTGCCACATTTGCCGCGGCGCCCCTCATTGCAATCGCGTTCGGACGGAACTTCCTTCCCGCAGTCTCTCCATTTGCCTGGCTAATGCCGGGAACCTATTTCCTGGGAATCGAAACGGTGATGGTGCAACTCTTAAACAGCGATGGTTTTCCTCCCATCATCGTTGTGGCCTGGATTGCAGATACGGTGATCAACATCGCCATGAATTTCTGGGCTATCCCCCACTATGGAATAACCGGTGCGTCGATCGTTTCTTCGGTTTGCTATTTCCTGATGTTCCTTGTCGTTTCCGCCGTTGTGTGGAAGCGCAACTACAGCCGGCAGCCCGTAGCGGCGTGCGCGCCAAATCTGTCAGCCGAAATATAAATGCGAGCCATAAGAATACTCAAGCGGGAGTCGCCATTCCTGGTGGCGCGCGAAGTTTTGTGGCGGATACGCAGGGAATGGAACAAGCGGCAAATCCTTGGCCGGCTCCAGCACCCTGGCCATCTTACTTTCCGCGATACTCGCTACTACAATCCGGACCTGCAATCCATAAGTGCGAAGAGCCGCGCGCCTATCCTTGCTTTCGCAGACGAGATACGAGCCGGGCGTTATCCCTTTCTGGGTTATGGCACCGCAGAACTCGGAACTCGCCCGAGGTGGAACCTCGACTTCGTATCCGGCGCCGAATGGCCCAATGTGCAGAGCGAGTGCCGCGATTGCATTCGCCACGATGGCGCTGACGTCAAAGTGCCGTTTGAGCTTTCGCGTCTGCAATTCCTGCCGATCCTTGGCAAGGCGCACGTTCTTTCCGGCGAGGACTCGTATCGCCAGACGGCGAAGGAACTCCTGTCGCACTGGATTCAATCAAACCCCGTTCCCATGGGGGTGAACTGGGTGATTGCGATGGAGGCGGCGTTGCGCGCCATGAGCATCTGTTTCCTGCTTAATTTGCTCACCCCCTTCCGTCGTGAGGAACAGCCCTGGCTTGCGACGGTGACGCATTCGCTCGCCCAGCACGTGCTCTACATCGAAGCGAATCTTGAGTTCTCGCATTTGTTGACCAGCAATCACTATCTGAGTGACATCGTGGGGCTTTACTGTCTTTCGATGTTCCTCGAGGGCGATGGCATGGAGGCCAGGCGCCGAAAGTACCGGCGGCAAATCGAAGCCGAAATGGCCAAGCAGGTATACGAGGACGGTGGCGACTACGAAGCTTCCACCGGCTACCAGGTATTGGTCGCGCAGCTTTTTACAACCGCACTCCTGCTGATGCGCAGCGAATCCCCGGCCCCAGTTGCGGCGGCCTTCGCTGAGCGGCTTAAGAGGATGTTCCAATTCCTTGGCACAACGGCCAGCACGCGAGGCCAGCTGCCGCATGTGGGCGATTGTGATGATGGCCGGACCGAACTGCTGGTGGACGACCTCCAACAGATGATCCATTGCCCTGTTGTCGAGAGTAATTCACAGAGGGTATCCAGCTTGCTCGGACTTGGGCAACGACTTTTCGGAGTAGGTACCGGCCCAGGTGATGATGCCGCTTGGTACGGCCTTACCAACACCGCACGAGTTATCCCTTCGGAACCTCGGGTCGACTCTGGCACGGCCTGCTCCATCGAAGTTCTTCCAAAGTCGGGAATTGGCGTTCTGAAAAACGGGTCCGCTGAATTGCTTTTTTTCGCCATTCCAAACGGAATCTTTGGCAAGGGAAGCCACACCCACAACGACAAGCTCAGCTTTGTTTTGCGCGTCGGTGGTCAAGAAATTCTCTGCGACTCCGGCACGGGTTGCTACACGAAGGATATGGCAATACGAAACCGGTTCCGCAGCACCGCGGCGCACAACACGTTGATGATCGATGGCACGGAACAAAATCGCATTGATGCCGGCCCACAGGGGCTTTTCATCCTTGGAAACGAGGCGGCCGTCAGCTCGATACAAGCAGGCAGAGAATCGCAAAGCTGCTTCTTGCGCGCCTCCCACTCCGGATACCGCTCGCTTGGGGTGAAGCACACTCGAACCGTCCGCGCTGTCAACGACGAACGCGCCTTCCTGATTGAGGACGAACTTGATGGCGGCGGTGTTCACGATTTCGAACTCAATTTTCAACTTGCTCCCAATCGGACCGCGGAAATAATTTCACTTGAAAATGGAATTATGTGCCGCGTATTTGGCGATCCTGAAGTTCAGCTCATCGTGACCGGGTCTGTTCTCCTTCAGGGGGAAATGCGCCCCTCACTCGTCAGCACTGCGTACGGAGTGACCGTCCCATCGTCGAGAATGCGTGTCTGGGGTCGAACCACCGTTCCCGCGCGGATCAACACGCAAATCTGGTGGGCGCGCTTGGCCGGCGTAGCGAGCGTTCAACGGGAATCAACAACAAGAATTCAATCTCGTGAGGCCGTCGCTCAGGGGGTCAGCCAGTCATGAGCTCCGCTCGTTCGGTTCCCGCACAAATTCAGGTTCAAGATGAGTTTGCTGAAAATGCATCGTCTGCCGAGTACCCCCTTTCCGGCGAGTCCATCGTGTGTTTTGCTGGCGAGGACTGGTGGTACCACCATCCGCATTCCAAGAACCACATTCTGAAGCGGCTGGCCAAACATAATCGCGTGCTTTTCGTGAACTCCATCACCATGGGTCTGCCTTCGATCGGCAATCCGGATTTCTTTCATAAAATCCGGCGCAAACTTCGGAGCTATCTGCGCTGGCTGCGCAAGGCGCCCGAGGGACTTTGGGTGATGACGCCGATTAACGTGCCCATGTATGGCTCATCGGTGGCACGCGCGTTGAATCGCCTGCTGCTTACGCTGCAAATCCGATTGGTGATGTTCCTCCTCCATCTCCGGAAGCCTATCGTTTGGGTGGCCATCCCTACGGCCGCCGACGTCGTGAGCTCGCTGGGCGCCAAGCTGCTGGTCTATCAGGTTTCTGACAAATACGATGTCAACGAAGACAGCGCGCTGTCCCGCGCCATCATCCGCGACATGGATTCCCGCCTCAAGAAGTCCGCCGCGGTGGTGATGTACTCCGGGCGCAAGCTCTATGAAGAAGCCGAAATCGGCCACCGGTATTTCCTCGAGCAAGCAGTGGACTACGAGCGATTCGCTAACTTGCCTCCTGGGACGCCTTCGGATATCGCGACAATTCCCCGGCCCGTGCTCGGATACGTAGGCGCAGCGGATTGGTACACGATGGACGTCGCGTTGATCGAGCAGGTCGCCAAGGCGCGGCCCGATTGGCACTGGGTTTTCATCGGCTCGAAATCAAACGTGGTGCGGCTGTCTGCACCTAATATCCATTTTCTCGGATCCAAGCCTTACGCGGATCTTCCCCGCTATTACCATCACATTGACGCGTGCGTCCTTCCGTGGGTGCAGGACAATGCGTTTACCAACTACGGAAGCGCCATCAAAGTGCGTGAATACCTGGCCACCGGAAAGCCCGTGGTGATTTCTCCGCTGTACGAATATCTCGATACGCCGGGGGTCAGAATCTACCGGTCGCCCGAGGAATTTATCTCGCAAGTTGAGGAGGCGCTGGCCTTCGACACGCCTTGGGAGCGCCAGGTTCGCCAGGAGGCGGTTCGCCACTGCACCTGGGATGTTCGTGCGAGAGAAGTGGCTGAGCTGTTTCGCCGGTTGATGGAAGGACGGAGCCGGGCCTCCGTTGGTTAACAATAACCACCCCCTCCCCCCCGGTTTTTTGGTAAGTGTTGATTCTAAAGAGGGTTAAAGTGATTTTTTTTGATACACATTTGTAAGTGTTGCTTCTAAAAGGGTTACGCCGCCGACCCTCCGATTCCGGATTTTTTGGGTGCCGGCAGTGGGGAAGTAAAGGAAGGGGGCGCACTTGTTCCGGGTTCCGGGAGTTTTAGAAGAAGACGGCGGAGAAAGCGGCATACGCGGCAGCGGGACGGTCTAAGTAGAGGGCCCTGTTTATCAAAGGTAGTATATAACATTCTTTATACACGTCAGGTGTCATTTACAAATACTTTCTTTCCAGCAACATAACCGCGCGGGCCGAAAGGACACAACCATGAACGAGGCAGTTCAATTTCATTCCCAGATCGCCTCGGGCTGGGAGTCCAACTACGCCAGCGACGTATTTTCAGTTCGTATGAAAGTGCTTAGCGAACTGCTGGCCGACCGCGACCTCGCGGGCCAGAAGTGGCTCGACGCCGGATGCGGGACGGGCACGCTCGCCCGGTTCCTTGCAGAGCGCAAAGGCTGCAAAGTTCTGGGCGTGGACGCCTCGGAAGAAATGATCTCCCGCTGCGCTCCTGCCGCGAACACGAAGTTTCGTCAGATTCGCGACATCTGCGAAACAGGTTTGGCGGACGAGACCTTCGACGGCGTGCTCTGCTCGAGCACGCTCGAGTATGTTCCGGATCCGCTGGCGGCGCTGCGCGAGCTCCGGCGGGTGTTGCGACCCAACGGCTTGCTTCTTGTTTCGGTGCCAAACGCACACCCCATTGCCCGCTGGCCAGTGCTGGCCATCTATCGACTGACAAAGCATTTCGGTCGTCGCCGGTGGTTCGAGTATCTCGACCATTCAAAACACTGCTTCTCAAAATCGCGGTTCCGTGCGCTGCTCGATAGCTGCGGATTCCGTGCAGACGCAATGCGGACGTGGGGGGGAGTACATGGACCGTCCCCAATTTTGGGTCATGGCACCCTCTTGATGTTCCGTGCCGTTGCTGTTGATGGATATGAATTTTCGGGAAGTTTTCCAATTTCGTATGGAGTGGGAACATCCATCCATTGCGATCGCCAGGGCTTATCTGAAGCTGGCTCCAGCTTTTCCACCTCGAAATTGGACTGCGCCAAAGCACCTCGAACGCGCACGGATGGAATATGACGATGAAATCGCAGGAGGATTCTTAAAGTGGTTCCCAGGAGTCAACTTCACCGGGATGTCCGTCTTCGATATCGGCAGTGGGTATGGAGGGCGGTCAGCGCGGTTTAGGGAACTTGGCGCCGGAAGTGTAGTTGGCCTGGAGATCTTCCCACGAATGGTGGACGAGTCGCGAGCCTTTGCTCAGTCCAAAGGCCTCACGAACATGGAATTCCAGGTTGGCGAAGGGGAGCATCTGCCTTTCGCGGGAAACTCCTTTGACATCGTTACCTCGTACGACGTGTTTGAGCATGTCCATGACCTCGATAGGGTGTTTGACGAGTGCATGCGGGTACTCAAACCAGGAGGCCGCCTACTGGCTATCTTTCCGCCGTTCTATCATCCCTGCGGGTCGCACCTGGAAGGTGGATCTCCAAGATACCCTGGCCGAACTTCTTTTTTCGCCGCGAGACTCTGATGCGCGCGGTACAAGACATCTTGCGCGAGCGAAACGATGGTTATCAGCCGCATCCGATGCGGCCACGCGACAAACTGTGGACTTTGAATGGCGCCACGATACGCAGCGTCAAGAGAATGCTCCGCGGACGAACGTTGCAGCGCGCTCACATGGAGCTAGCACCTTTGTTCTCTCCCATGAACGAAAAGTGGAGGCGCTGGAAAATGCGGTACTATGCGCCCTTTTTCAAGCCGCTACGTCATGTGCCGCTTTTGAGTGAATTGTTCGTGCACCGTATAGTGCTCGACATTACCAAGTAGAAGAAACCGAACGTCGAAGAGGCAGCCTGGTCACTTAAACAGGCCCGCGAAACATCTCGCGTTGGCTGCCTCGCGGTGGTTCCACGAAGGGTTCCGTAGTGGGTGGATGGTAGGGTCCTCGGCAGATTGGTGCCAGCCAGGTTGAGGACATCCAAGCCAGAACGAAGGAGGTCGGCCATGAAATTCGGGGTGAGTAGTCTCATTGTTGGTGGAAGTGTGTTGGCCTTGCTCGGAGCGTGGAGAAGTCATACTGCCGGACTGCAGGGGCTCCGGTCCGTTGGCGCAAGCATAGCGAACGCAAAGACGGCGCGCCCGCGAGCGGTAGAGAACTACGGCAAGCTGCCTTTGAGTTTTGAAGCGAACCAAGGGCAGACGGATAGGCGGGTCAGATTTCTGGCGCGCGGTGAAGGGTACACGCTGTTTCTGACTTCGCAGGCAGCTGTGCTTGCGCTTCAGAAGTCCGAAGGAGAGGGCCGACAAGATCGGGAATTAAAGGCAAGCCAGGAACTCAACGTGGATCGCTACACGCTGTTCAATGATCGCTCGCCGATGGCGACAGAACGCGCTAAGCGACCAGACGGACCGCAACTGACGAACACGACGCTGCAAATGAAGCTGGTGGGTGCGAACCCGAAGGCAAGGGTGAAAGGCATAGACGAACTGCCGGGGAAGAGCAACTACTTCATTGGGAACGATCGGAAGAAGTGGCGGACGAATATTGCGACGTACGCGAAGGTGCGCGTGGAGGATGTTTATCCGGGAGTGGACCTGGTGTATTACGGGAATCAGGGAAGGCTGGAGTACGACTTCGTTGTGCGCCCCGGAGGGGATGCGAGCGCCATAAAGCTAGGACTAACAACGGACACTGGCGCGGGAGAAAAATCGACCGCGAAGCTGGCGGAGAACGGGGACCTGGTAGTTGAGACGAATGGCGGGGAGGTGCGCTGGCACAAGCCAGTGATATACCAGCGGGCCTCTACAGGCAAAACCCAACAGGCAGCGGAGCGAGTCCCGGTCGTTGGCGCCTTCACAGTCAATGGGGGCAACGAAGTCGCTTTCAATATCGGCGAATATGACAAGTCGAAAGCACTGGTGATCGACCCAGTGCTGAGCTACTCGACCTACTTGGGCGGCGGCGGTTATTATGACGGCTTCGAGTACAACCAAGCTTCCGCGATCGCGGTGGACAGCGCAGGCAGCGCCTACGTAACTGGATTTACCAGGTCGCCTAACTTTCCCACCACTCCCAACTCTTATGACTCTGCCATGCCTCCGGGCTGTGCCCCTCAATATGACTCGCCGTGTGAGTTTGTATTCGTGACAAAGTTCAGCCCGGATGGCTCTTCGCTCGTTTATTCGACCTTTATCGGTAACTTTGCTGATGGGAACGGCATAGCGGTGGACGCCTCTGGGAGTGCCTATGTTACAGGAAAGGCTGGCAGCGGTTTTCCCACGACGGCTGGCGCGTTCCAGCCGAGCAATGCCGGCGGTGCTAAGGCGTTTGTGACAAAGCTGAGCCCTGATGGCTCGGCGCTGACTTACTCGACCTACCTCGGAGGAACGGGAGGTGACGTCGGGTACGCAATTGCCGTGGATGGTTCCGGCAATGCTTATGTTGCCGGCCAGACGTATTCACACGACTTTCCGACAGCCAACGCGATCCAGGCGACCAATCACAGCGCGGCTGGGAGCAACGCTTTTGTGTCGGAAATCAATGCGAGCGGTTCGGCGCTGGTCTACTCCACCTACGTGGGTGGGAGCTACAGCAACCCGAGCGTCTGCTGCTTTGGCGACGCTGGAACCGGTATCGCAGTGGACGCATCTGGAAGCGCCTATGTGGTGGGAAGCACGAGTTCGACGGACTTTCCTACGGCAAATGCGTTCCAGCCGACAAACCACGGCACGGTTAACACCTATGGAGCCACGATCAACGCATTCGTGGCGAAAATCAGTTCGGGAGGTTCGGCGCTGGCCTACTCAACGTACCTTGGAGGTAGTGGAGTAAACGGCGACAACGGCACGGCCGTGGCTATAGACGCGTCGGGCAACGCTTACGTTACCGGAAGCGCCAGTTCGGCTGATTTCCCCACGACGCCGGGAGCGTTTCAACCGACGGGGCCTAACGCCAATCAGTACTATTCTCACGCTTTCGTGACCAAATTCAGCACCGATGGCTCTGCATTGGCTTACTCGACCTATCTCGGTGGTTCTGCTGTCGATGGTGGCAATGGGATAGCAATTGCTGGGCCGGGCTTTGCCTACGTGACAGGGTTCACAGCTTCTTCCGACTTCCCCACGGCTGACCCGATTCAGGCGGTCAACAATTCTCCGGGTGGCGCCAATGTCTTCGTGACTGAGCTGACCCCTGACGGTTCGGCGTTGGTCTACTCCACGTACCTGGGCGGCAACTGCGGATGCGGCGCTGGAGACAGAGGTCTGGGTATTGCGGTAGATGCGTCCCGCAGCGCCTATGTAACGGGGTTTGCCTCCTCGACGAACTTTCCCACGACGCCGACTGCGTTTCAGAAGACAAATCGCGGAGCCGATAACGCCTTCGTGGCGAAAATCGCCGAGGGAGCGGACCTGGACATCGCCAACAATGCCCCGAGCGCAGCGTTGAGCGGCTCGACGCTGACGTACTCGATTACGGTGACTAACAACGGACCCGATGCGGCAAGCAATGTGAACATTCAAGACGCGATTCCGGCGGGTACCAACTTCAACAGTGTCGCCACTACGTCCGGATCGTGCACCGCGCCCGCTCCGGGTGGCGCGGGCACCGTCAATTGCACTGCGCCCGCCCTCGCCTCTGGAAGCGCTATCACGGAGACGCTTACGGTCAATGTTACGGCAGGTTTGCTCAGCACTATCACGGACACAGCAACCGTGAGTTCCACGACGTTCGATCCCACTAGCAATACTTCGGCTACAGCTACAACGACGGTGGTTGGCATGCCGACCATCGGGGGCCCAGGGGGCGGGATCATGGCCGTCAATGGCAGACGTATTTTTTATTGATTGACGATTCACTGCGGCGAAAGGCAAGTCATGGAAGCGCGAACGGCGCCCCATGAGTTGGCCTGCTGCTGAGGAGAGCTACTAATGTGTGGCATTAACGGAGTCCTTTCCTTTACGAACAGTTCGTTCCGAGTGTCGGAACACTATGTGACGCGGATGCGGGATGTAATGGCGCACCGCGGGCCGGACGGTGCCGGGAGCTTTATGTCGCCGGATCGGCGGCTGGGGCTGGGGTTTCGCCGGCTGGCGATCATTGACCTGTCGGAACGAGCCATGCAGCCCATGAGCAACGAAGACGGCTCCCTCTGGGTGGTGTTCAACGGCGAGATTTACAACCACGCCGAAATCCGCGCGGAATTGGAGAGGCTCGGCGGACACCGCTGGAAGACGGACCATTCGGATACGGAAGTGATTCTGCATGCCTTCGAGCAATGGGGAATCGATTGCGTTCAGAAGTTTCGCGGCATGTTTGCGATCGCATTGTGGGACACGAAACAGCGGCAGTTGTGGCTGATTCGCGACCGCATCGGCGTCAAGCCACTGTACTACAGCATCCATCATGGGCGCATCACGTTCGCTTCCGAGATCAAGGCACTTCTGGAAGACGACGAGCAGCCACGCGGCGTGAATGAAGAGGCGCTTTATTACTACTTGTCATTCAATGCCACGCCAGCCCCGCTCACGCTCTTTTCGGGCATCCAGAAACTAGCCCCAGGCACCTGGCTAAGAATAAACGAGGACGGCCACGTCCAGGAACGCCGGTATTGGGATGTTTGGGATCATACCGAGCCATTGACCAATGCTTCCGAAGGCGAAATTGCCGAACGCATTCTGTCCGAGCTGCGCACTTCCGTGAAGCTGCGCAAAATTAGTGACGTGCCCGTCGGCGTGTTTCTTTCCGGCGGCATAGACTCCAGCACGAACGCCGCGCTGTTTTCCGAGGGCGACGGCCAGGCGGTCAACACGTTCTCGATCGGCTATGACAAAGAATACGAGAGCTATCCGAGCGAGCTTCCTTATGCGAGGAAGATCGCGAGCAGGGTAGGCGCGCACCACCATGAGCTTTTGCTCCGGGAAAGCGACTTGCTCGACTCCCTCTCACTGATCGTTCGACATCAGGATGAGCCGCTGGCGGATCCGGTTTGCATGCCCGTTTATTTCGTTTCCAAACTAGCGCGCGACAACGGCGTCATTGTTTGCCAGGTGGGAGAAGGCTCCGACGAACTGTTCTGGGGCTACAAGTATTGGAGAGACTCCCTGCGGCTACAGAACTTTGCCAACTCGTTCTCACTCCCAAAGCCGATGAGGAAGTTGGGGCTTGCTGGTGTCAATTTCATGGATGGGAACGGAGGGGCCTCTTACCGGCGTCAGTTCTCGTGTGAAGTTCTGCGGCGAGCGCTGTCACAGCGGCCAGTCTTTTGGGGCGGGGCAGAGGTTTTCAGCGACTCGCAAAAGCAACACTTTCTCTCGCCGCGTTTGCGCAAGAAATTTGCCGATTTTAGTTCATGGGAGGCACTGCGCCCCATCCGAGAGCGCTTCGAGGAAAAGGCCTGGGAGCCATCGCCCCTCAATTGGATGACGTATCTGGATTTGAATCTGCGATTGCCGGAACTTCTGCTCATGCGCGTGGACAAAATGAGCATGGCGGTGAGCTTGGAGGCGCGCGTTCCATTTCTCGACCACAAGTTCGTCGAGCTGGCCATGAGTATCCCCCAGGCCGTAAAGACCCGAAACGGAGTACTCAAATCCATTCTGAAGAAGGCCGTGAGGGGCGTGATACCAGACGAGCTGATTGACAGGAAGAAACAGGGTTTCGGCGTGCCGGTGTACGAGTGGTATCACACCAAATTCGGAGAGTACCTCGCGAAGGAGACGAAGGAGTTTTGCGACAACACAGATCTTTTTCAGTTTGAGGGAGTCTCGCCTTTCCTGAAGAAAAGAGGTTGGGCATTGTTGAACGTTGCGCTGTGGTGGAAGCAATATATTGGTTCTCCGCCTGCCGCACCCCACGCTGTCTCCGAACCAGTTCCCTTAAAAACCCAGCATGTCGAGCTTCGAGGTTCCCACGCGGTTCGCGCAAAAGACCGTGCTGCAATAGTTACATCGACTTTACTTCACGAAGAACGGCGATGATTGAATCAAAGGGCTTGAGATGTCCTACTTAGATCCAGAGCACATTCTCATAATCCTTGGCTAAACGGCATTAGCGGGAAGCAACCCGGGCTAACAAACCGGCCCTGAAGCGTTCCAAATTTAAAGGTCCCATCGTCAGCCTGCTATTGAGACGGGCGCTGCGATCCCATGAAGAAGTCTCTTATGTCACGCCACCTAAGTCTCTCCATCCGTGAGACTTCGCAATAAATAGAATTCCATCCAGCTGTTTACAAAACGAGGAGGCAAAAAATGCGGACGCTGAATGCTCTGCTGACTTTTTGTTTCGCGGTACTTTTTACTTCGACAGCTCAAGGCCAGACCAATACCGGAGTGAACAACGCCGAATTGAACGGCAACTACGCATTTACCTTCAGCGGGATTAGCGGCAATGGGAGCATCTCGTCCGTTTTTGGAGCCGTGGGAAGATTCACGGCGGACGGAGCGGGCAATCTGACCAACGGGGAACTGGTCACCAACGGAGTAGGTGCCGGGGCCGCAAGCCCTCAATCCTTCACCGGGACTTACGCGGTTGGCGCAGACAATCGCGGTGTGATGACTTTGAGTTTCTCGGGCAGTTCGACGAAGCTCGCCTTCGCAATGATGGCCAACGGCAACGCCCAATTCATCGAATTCGACGCTTCTGGGGGCAGTGGAACGATCGGCTCGGGGACCATGGAAAAAGCGGACACCACCACTTATAGCACGTCCCGAATTACGGGTGACTACGCTTTTGGCGCCGCCGGCTTCGATAATGCAAATAATCGCGCCGCGATCGCAGGCCGCTTTACTTCGAACGGGACAGGCACTTTCACCAACGCGGCAGGCGACGTCAACGCCTATGGCACGGATTATTCGATGAACTTTACGGCGGCGAGTTACGCTGTCTCGAATACCGCCACGGGGCGCGGGACAATGCGCCTGGCATTCACGTTTGGCGGAACTCCTGACACCATGAATTTCGTCTTTTACATCGTGAATTCAGGAAAGCTGTTCTTGATGGAGAGTGACGCGGTATCGCCCGCGACCCCACTGCTAAATGGTGTCTTTGCGCAGCAGCAAATTCCCGCGGGAGGTTTCAACAATTCCTCGCTCAATGGCAACATGGTGCTTTACCTCACTGGATTCTCTGTGTGCAGTAGTGGATCACGCGTGCCCAAAGCGGGCGTGGGTTTGCTTACTGCCAACGGTAGCGGCGCTCTTTCCCTGACCTGGGATGAGAACTACTGCAGTGCGCCCAATTCCTTCACCGATGCGGCGGGGACGTACAGTGTGGCCACCAACGGGCGGACGTCCATCACGATCGGCGGAAACATCTTGGTTGCCTACCTGGAGAATTTGAATCAGGCCATCCTTTTCGATTTCGATGTCAATGCCTTGTTTGGGTTCGCCGAGCCCCAGGCGGCGGGTTCTTTCAACAATGGTGCGCTGAAGGGTACATACGCTGGCTACGCGACCAACCCGACGGGCTTCGGAGTGACTGTCTTCTCGAGCGAGTTCACGGCGGACGGTACCAGCCCCAGTGGCAGCATGACTGGCTCTGAAGACATCGGCGCATCGAGCGGGCCGGTCTCGGGCGCCGCGTTCAAAGCCACGTACTCTGTAGGCTCATCGCCAACTAACGGCAGGGGAACTATGACGGTTACCTCCGGCACCGGAGGCAACGCCGTCTTCTATATGATCTCTCCTTCGAAGTTCGTGGCGGTCTCCCAGAACGATCCCAATCCTGCAGTTTTGGACTTCGAGTTGTCTTCAACTCCCGCGTCTGTCTCCCTTTCCTCGCTGTCGCTGAACCCGACCAGTGTTATGGGCGGGAATTCCTCCACCGGCACAGTGACGCTGAGCGGGGCAGCTCCGGCGGGTGGCGCGCAAGTCACGCTTTCCAGCAGCAATACGGCGGCGGCCAGGGTGCCCTCCAGTGTGACAGTTGCCGCCGGAGCTACGAGCGCAACGTTCACTGTCAGCACCAGCGCCGTCGCTACGTCGACCGCAGTCACCATCTCCGGAACTTACGGTGGTGCGACCAGATCGGTCTCGCTCACCGTCATGCCTGCGCCTCCTCCACCCCTCACGCTTTCCTCGCTTTCACTGAACCCAACGAGCGTTACGGGCGGGAATTCCTCTACGGGAACAGTTACGCTGAGCGGGTCGGCTCCCGCAGGCGGTGCGCAGGTCACGCTTTCCAGCAGCAATACGGCGGCGGCCAGGGTGCCCTCCAGTGTGACAGTTGCCGCCGGAGCTACGAGCGCAACGTTCACTGTCAGCACCAGCGC
>Ga0307477_10000425_pt1 | contig 47873 bp, 40 predicted proteins | sample atmos_gasesECM2C_FD_203316 | JGI IMG/M metagenome (GOLD analysis project Ga0307477, IMG submission 203316) | Hardwood forest soil microbial communities from Morgan-Monroe State Forest, Indiana, United States - atmos_gasesECM2C_515 | ecosystem: Environmental > Terrestrial > Soil > Temperate... | reverse complement strand
TCGCCTCGCTCGGCCTTCCTCAGTTGTTTGATGGCTCAGCGTAACCCTCTGAACCGCCCGATGCGGACCCGCATGTCGGGTGGTGTGGCAGGGGCGAGCGGGCGACCGCTCCCCCTATGCCGATTTCCAGAAATTATTTTCGCAAAAAGGTTTGAAGAAATGGAACGAAATGAAGTTCAGAAAAACAGTTGAGAGGACAGAGCCATGATCATTTCGATGAAGCTGCATGCGACGCGCGAAGAGATTGACGAGGTGAGAAAACAAGTGGAGCGCTTCGGCTACAAGGTGCATTCGATCGAAGGGGAAGAGCGCGTGGTCATCGGCGTCGTTGGCGTCGGCGACGTGACCGCGTGTTTCGAATCGGTCGAAGCCATGCCGCAAGTGGAGAAAGTGGTGCGCATCTCCGCGCCGTACAAATTTGTGAGCAAAGAGTTTCGTGCCGGAAAAACGCGGATCAAAGTCAACGGCACGGCGATTGGCGGCGACGAATTCATGGTCATGGCGGGACCGTGCTCGGTGGAATCGGAAAAGCAGATCATGCAGGCCGCAGAAGGAGTTGCGAAAGCGGGCGCGAAAATGCTGCGCGGCGGCGCGTTCAAGCCGCGAACGTCGCCGTACGATTTTCAGGGGATGGAGGAAGAAGGATTGAAGCTTCTGCAGAAAGCGAAGAAGGCCACGGGATTGGCGATTATCACGGAAGTGATGAGCGACCGCGATGTCGATCTGGTTGCGAACTATGCAGACGTGATGCAGGTGGGCGCACGGAACATGCAGAATTTCATGCTGCTCAAAGCTCTCGGAAAATGCGGCCGCCCGGTCTTGCTGAAGCGCGGTCTGAGCAGCACGGTGAAAGAATTACTGATGTCGGCGGAATATATCACGGCGCACGGAAATCCCGAGGTGATTTTGTGCGAGCGGGGAATTCGCACGTTCGAAACGGTCACGCGAAACACCTGCGACATCGCAGCAATCCCCGCGCTGAATGAACTGACGCACTTGCCGGTGATTCTCGATCCCAGCCATGCGACAGGGAAGCGCAGCCTGGTACCCGCGCTTTCCCGCGCCGGCGTCGCCATCGGCGCCGACGGATTAATTGTGGAAGTACATCCCGCGCCGGAGAAAGCGATCAGTGACGGCGCGCAGTCTCTCGATCTTCCGCAATTCCAAAAAATGATGAAAGACCTGGAGCCGTACATTCACTTGTGGAATCTTTCCAGGCGGAAGGAAGTGGCTGCCGCGGCGAGTTGAGTCCCATAAGCGGTGGAAAAAAGGAAAACGATAACGCAGAGTCGCAGAGGTCGCAAAGGATGCGCGAGACGTCAAAGAAGCCGGACTGGGACAGAACGGGGTGGGACGGGCTTTGCTATTTGAGGTCCGGCAACATTCGAAAGGGTTTGTTTTTGCCCCAGCGATAGATTTCAAAATCTCTGTCTAACGTCAGGATATCGGCGGATTCGAAATCATCGGCCAAGCGAATCAGGCAAGCGTCCGCGAGATCGATCTGGAGGTCGCGATATTTGCGCAACGCCTGTTTTACGCCAGCGGTTTCCCGCGACAACTGGAGGGGAATTTGGAAGATCCCCGCGGCCACGTTTTCGATCACGGCTTCCGGCGCGCCCGGGAGATTCCGCAAAAGGTAGCAACTCTCAGCAATTACAGCCTCGCAGGTGATCAGCGGGGCTTGCACTTCGCGGATGGCCGTGGCAGATGCCTGGTGAAACTTCTCGCTGCGGTCCAGAAGCGCCACGATCACGCCGGTGTCGAGCAAGACGGGTTTCAACGGCCGAAACCGCGGAGATGTTTCTTGTTCGAGCCCAGGTCGGACACGCCGGAGCGGAGCTTGCCGAGGCCGATCACGCCTCGCTTTTTCCGGCGCAGGTAGCTGGCTTCCAGAATGCGAAGGCCTTCGCGCACAACCTGCGAAGGACTCCAGCCCAGCTCGCGGACCAAGACCTCGAGCCGTTTTCGCGAGGGGTTGTCGAGCCTTGCTTGAATCACGGAGCGCATGTCTTCATTGTACTACAGAATATAAACTGTGTGACAAGCACGTTGGAGCGAGCGAGGGAAAGACGCCAGCCCGCAATTACCAGACGAAAATTGAATTTCGACAAAGAAGGGGCGCCGCGGTGGCGAGTTGAAGGCGAAATAATGGCGTGCCGCAAGCTGTCCCTTTTGTTCTTGACTTCAAAACAGCGCCTCCATACTATTTCAGTCTAGGCCTAGACTGAAACTGGCTGCTGCACTGCTTGGAGGCAACTTCCCAACTATGAAAAACCGCGAGCAGCGAGACCTCTTTCCCGGCGCCTTGGAGATGATGATTCTCCGAACGTTGAAGCGACAGCCTCTTCACGGGTATGCCCTCGCACAGCACATCAAGCGAACGTCGAACGATTTACTCCAGATCGAAGAAGGCTCGCTCTATCCCGCTCTCCAACGGCTTCTCAAGGAAGAGTTGGTGAAGGCGGAATGGGGCGTGTCGTCCACAAACCGGCGCGTGCGGATTTATAAGCTGACGGCAAAGGGAGCGAAGCATCTGGAGCATGAGGTGTCGCGATTTGAAACGATGCTTGAAGGGATTACACGGGTTCTGGCGCGGGGTGAATCATGAATTGGCTGAAACGGCTGTTCTCGCGTCGCCGAATCTACGGCGAGCTCTCGGAGGAGATTCGGGAGCACCTTGCGGAGAAGGTTGAGGAGTTGGTCGCGGACGGGATGCCGAGGAAAGAGGCTGCCGCTGCCGCGCGGCGCGAGTTTGGGAATGTGACGCTGGCTGAAGAGGACGGGCGAGAAGTTTGGCGGTGGCCGAGGGCGGAGAACATGATCGAGGATGTTCGCTATGGACTCAGGGTGCTGCACAAGAGTCCGGCGTTTACCGCAGTCGCGGTGCTGACGCTGGCGCTCGGGATCGGGGCGAATACCGCGATCTTCAGCGTGGTCAATGCCGTGTTGTTCCAGCCGTTGCCATTCCGCGATCCCGGACGGCTTGTGGTGGTGTGGCACACGCCGCCGCAGAAGAGTTTTCCAGGAGTTACGAAATTTGTGGTTTCGCCGGCAAATTATCTTGACTGGCGGGGCCAAAATCACGTCTTCGAGCAGATGAGCGCGGTGGGCTTCCGCAGTTTTAATCTGACGGGCATGGGGCAACCTGAATCGGTGGAAGGGCGCGCGGTATCGGCTGATTTCTTTTCGGTGCTCGGCGTGCAGCCTGTCCTCGGGCGAGGATTTCTTGACGAGGAAGATCAGCCGGGGCGCGGTAACGCATTGGTGATCAGCTACGACTTTTGGCAAACGCACTTTGGGGGCAGCAAGGATGTCCTTGGAAGCCAGATCAAACTAGACGACAAGAGCTATGAGGTGGTTGGCGTGGCACCGGTCAAGTTTGATTTTCCATTTCAGGCGAAACTTTGGGTGCCACTGGCTTGGACGGAGAAGGAACGGGCGGTGCGAGGAAATCACGGCTACGTTGTCATCGCTCGACTGAAGCCTGAAATCGAAATGAAAAAGGCCCAGACCGAGATGGACACGATTTCAGCCCGGCTGGCGCAGCAGTATCCCGCAGACGACGCTGGATGGGGCGCGGTCGTCCTGGGGCTGAACCTGCAAATGTTCCAGCAGGTGGGACCAGCGCTTTTGGTGCTATTTGGCGCGGTTGGGTTCGTCTTGCTGATCGCATGCGCAAACGTTGCGAATCTGACGCTGGCGAAAGCGCTGGGGCGGCGAAAGGAGATCGCCGTTCGCAGGGCGCTCGGAGCAAGCCGGGGGCGCGTCATAAGCCTGGTGCTCACGGAGACCGTTCTGATTTCGGCGATTGGCGGCGCGCTTGCGCTTCTGCTCGCCCACTTTGTCATCGAGGCCATTGCAGACTTTATAGGGCCGCAGCTACCGCTCGCTGTGCAGATCGGTTTGGACGGTTGGGTTCTGGGCTTTACGCTGACGATTTCCATTTTGACGGGGTTTATCGCGGGATTGGCGCCATCCTGGCATTTGACGAAAACAAATCTGAATGAATCCTTGAAGCAAGGCTTAGGCAAGACGGACGCCGATTCAAGCGGCGGGCGGGTGCGGAGCATATTTGTAGCGGCCGAGGTGGCGGTATCGCTAGTGCTTTTGATTGGAGCAGGGCTGATGATCCGGACGCTCTATTTGTTGAGAAACGCCAACTCCGGCATGGATGCGCGAAACGTCTTGACGGTGACCTTGGGCATTTCGAGCGAGAAGTATGCCATCGTTGCGCAGCAAAACGGGTTCTTCAATCATGTGCTGGAGCAGATCCGCGCTTTGCCCGGCGTGGAGTTTGCCAGCGCGGTCGATAGCCTGCCGCTGCAAGGAGGTTCGATACAACCGGTAGCTGTGGAAGGGCAACCCGTTGTTCCGATGGCGGATCAGCCAGAGGTAGCCGTGCGTCTCATCGCCCCCGGATATCTGCGAGTGATGAGAATTCCGCTGAAGCAGGGCCGCGACATTACGGAGGCGGATGATGCGAATGCGAAGCCGGTGATTTTGGTGAGTGAGTCCTTTGCGAGGCGCTTCTGGCCAAATGAAAATCCAATCGGCAAGCATGTGAAGCTAACGTTTTTGCCGGGAGAAGCTAGCGAAGTGGTGGGGGTGGTCGGCGACGTGAGGCTGAACGGATTGAGCATCACGGAACCGGTGCAGTCGGTGTATCACGTGATGGCGCAGAACCCGCAGACCACCTTCATGAGACTGGCGGTGCGCACCGGGGTACCGCCGGCGAGCCTGACTTCCGCGGTAACGGAAGCGATCCATCGAGTCGATGCGGATGAGCCTGTCGTCGGCGTGCAAACCATGGAGGCGGTCGTAGACGAGTCTATCGCGCAGAACCGCTTGAACATGATTCTGCTAAGCGCGTTCGCGGGACTGGCCCTTCTGCTGGCAAGCATAGGAATTTACGGCGTTCAGGCTTATGCGGTGCGGCAGCGAACGCGTGAGGTTGGAATTAGAGTGGCGATGGGTGCGCAGCCAGCAGAGGTTTTCCGCCTGATCATCGCGCAGGGACTACGGCTGGCAACAACCGGAATTGTTATTGGGCTCGCTGCCTCCTTCGCACTGACGCGGTTGATGGCCAGCCAGCTTTACGGCTTGAGCGCGACGGATCCCTGGACGTTCATCGGCGTGTCGATGGTGTTGCTGACGGTGGCGCTTGCGGCGTGTTTTATTCCGGCAAGACGAGCCACGCGGATTGATCCGGTGGTGGCGTTGCGGTACGAATGACGGATTTTGCGAAGACAAGACGGGATCACACGGTTTTTAGGCGCAGGTGAATCATGAACTGGCTGAATCAGCTCTTCACGCGCCGCCGCTTGTACAAAGATGTCTCCGACGAGATTCAGGAGCACCTCGAAGAAAAATTGAGGAGTTGGTTGCGGACGGGATGCCGAGAAAAGAAGCCGCGACGGCGGCTCGCCGCGCGTTTGGGAATGTAACGCTAACCGAGGACGATAGCCGAAACGCCTGGCGCTGGCCGTCTGTCGAAGATTTTCTCGCGGACGTGCGCTACGGCTTGCGCGCCCTGCGGCGCAATCCGGCGTTTACCGCCATCAGCTTACTGACGATCGCGATTGGGCCTACGATCCGCGGACGTTTGCCGCCGTTGCCGGGCTGCTTATCTTCGTCGCGCTGTTGGCCTGTTACATCCCCGCGCGCCGTGCAATGCTCGTCGATCCGATGGTGGCGTTGCGATACGAGTGATGGTTGTAAAGGAATGCTCCAAGCGACCACACCTGTCTGGCGCCAGGCGAATCACGATGCGGCTAAAGCAAATCCTCTCGCCCAGCCGCCCTTGCAGTGATCTCTCCGACGAGGAACAAACAGGGGACGCCACAAGCAGAAACGTACCAGCCTTGTCCGCATCCCCCTTTTTTATCTAGGGCGCTATTCGGAGTCCTCATCGCTACCGGTGAGAACGCTTGTGCGAACCTCATTCGATGAGGCCGACAGTGCGGTGCTGGAGCGCAGCAGGGCGGCGGCCCTAAGCTCAGAACCGGCTTCGGCGTTGCCCTGCGTCTGAAGGTGAACGACGGCGCTGGCGCCGGGATCGAGACGGCCAATCGTAATCACGATCTGGTTGCCTACTTGCGTCGCGGTGCCATCGGGTGAAGCGACGAAGGTCACGCCACTGGGAATCTCGAAGACGGCTTGCGTGCCATTGAGACCGTGCGATGTGTCGTTGTGGGCGGTCAAGGTATAGGTGAGTCGTCCGCCGGGCACCACCGAATGTGGAGCCGAAAGATGGACATGCAAGAGCTCGGAAAGGTCGGGCTTGGTGACCGTGAACTTGTCTAGAAGCGCGGAAGCACCCGTCGCGGGCGCGGTGACGACATTGCCCGTCGCCGGATCGATCAGTGTGTCCGGGATGGGGTCATTCAACGGTGTGCCGTTCACATCCGTGCCGAACGGCGCTGGATTGCCCGGGGTGGCGGACGACGCGGAAGTCAGCGGTTCGGTGATTTGGTAGAGCGTCAGCGTATTGTCTCTCACGATTACATCCGCGAAGGAAAACACCTTGGCCTTGAACTTCTCGGTGATTTTCGGACCGCTGCCCGCGCCGGGAAGAACCGGGGAAAACTCCGCGCTGGTGAGATAGGTGTCCAGCCAGGATGCCGGCCCGTTGGGGAACGTGAATCCTGCAACGGCGGCTGTGCCGGTCGCGGAATCATCCTGATCGACGCCGAGGCCGGAGCCGCGCGCGGGGCCGAGGTCGCCATCGAAGTCGCGATTTCCGCCAGCGCCTTCGACGAGGTAGAGCACGCCATCGGGAACCGTCTGACTGATGCCGTCAAACACCGTGTCTATGCTCACGGCCGGGCTTCCTGTAGTGACCGGGGCGGCCGCAGCATTCAAAGCGCGGATAGGGTGGGTCCGCTGATAGTTGTGCTCATGGCCATTGAAGACCATGTTGACGCCGTGGTCTTCGAGGAACTTCGCGACGTTGCGCATCTGCGAATTGCGTACGGTGGCGTTGCCGGAGGAAAACGCCGGCTGATGAAAAACCACGATCTTCCACGGCTGAGAGCTGGAATCGAGATCGTTGATCAGCCAGTTGCGAAGCACCGAAGGATAGGCGGAGAAAGCCTGGGGCGCCTCGGCATAGAGCGCCGTGTTGTCGAGCTGCCCGTTGAAGAGGTGCGGATTGGCGTCGAGAAAGACGAAGTGGGCGCTGCCGGAGTCGAAGGAATAGTTGTGCATGTGGTCGATTTGCTGCGCGGCGCCCTTGCCCGAGTCAACCGAGGTGGAAGCACGGTACGCGGCGATGGCCGCGGGCGAAGTGTACGACTTGCCCTTGAAACTGAAGATCATGCCGTTGGGGGTGACGGAATCGGCGTTCCAGGTGAACCCCGCATCCACTCCGGCGGGGCCGTTCAGCGGGAAATAGTAGTTGTTAAAATACGCCATGGCGTCGCCGCCGTCGGTATTGCCTGAGAAACGCCCTGCGCCGTCTCCGCCCAGCATGTTCACGTTGACGCCGGTCGCACCGATGTCGTGATTGCCGACGACGATGTAGAACGGAATGCTACGGATGAAAGGAGCGCCCGTCTCGTTGGAATCCACGTCGCTGTTCCAGACGGGGAACCAGAAGTCGCGATAGCTGCCCTCCGCGCCATTGTTATAAACGTTGTCGCCGGTGTTGAGCGCGAGGTCGGGCTTGGGGAGATGGGGCACGCCGGGAACTTCGAGGTGATGAACGTTGTACATCAGGTGGGTGATGCGGGCTTCGAAGTCGGCGATCCGCAGAGGACTTGAATTCGGTTCGACGGGAAAGAACCCCTCGTCTCCCTGCACCAGGAATGAAAAATCGTCACCGCGCTTGCGGGTGCGGAAACTTGCGGTGAAGCCGCCGGTGGGCAGACCTGGACCAGTCACGCGATAAAAATAAGTGGTGTTGTACTCCAAGCCACTCAAGACTGCCGCGTAGTTCGAATGCGGGCCGGAAGCCGTGGGGGGGACGGGGAGGGAAGGGTCTGCGGACAAGTAGTTATCGACGACACGCCCTTGAGGCGTGACGCTGTGACCGTAGGATGAGCTTTCGCCGAACTGTACCGTGAAAGCGCCGGGGTTGGGCGTGGCTTCATCTGTCTGCCAAGCGATTACAATTTGATCCGTGGGGCCGAAGGGGCCATTGTCACCCGGCTGAATGTACGGCTTGTAGGTGACGTTCTGCCCGGCCGCCAGAGGGGCCAGCGAGAGGTAAGCAACGATAAGGGCTAGAACCCCAGCCCGCACAACGTATGACCTGGATTGCATGTGTGTGACTCCTTTTCTTTCCTGAGATTTCAAAGCGGATCCTGATGGACTGTGGTGGTCGAAGCCTAAGTGAACAACGGGCAATTCAAGGGTCGCCGTCGGCAGCGCCGTTTCAACCGCAATCGTCGCCAGCGCCAGGGCGACAGCAAGCACAATCCAACTATTTCTTCATGCAGGGCCTCTCAAGGATCCGATTCGTGCAGCTCATCAGGGGAGCTGTTGCCCTCGACGATGCAGATGAGAAGCCGGAGCGGGTTGATCTGTAAGTCATGCTTTTTCATTGCATCGGTCTGTATTCGCATTCGCAGAGTGTCAGCCCGAACCGACACCTCAAGTCCTGATGCGCCACCTAGGTGCTGGCTTGTCCAAGCTCGCAGAGCTTCGTTACGGCTGTGTGGTGGGAATTTGAATATTCGATGGGACTTCGATTAATGAGCCTTTGACGGTTTGACGGCCAGTCGGAGGCCGCTGGGTTGCCGGTCAGGGGCCAAGTGTGGCACTTTCTTCGTACCGAAGAATGAGCACGCGAGAGACGCGGAGGGTAGCAAGATGAGTGCTTTCGCCGGTCAGGCTAGTCTACAAATTGTTCCGAGTTTGGTGACGATTCGCGGGGCGCAAGAATTCTTGGCGAAGTACTTTGCTCCGACGCGGCTGGTGGCGGCGCCGTTTCTTCGGCGGATGGCGGGGAGGAATGTTTATTTGAAGCTGGAGACAGAGCTGCCGACTGGATCGTTTAAGCCGCGAGGGGCGCTCTACGCGCTGGCGCAAAGAATGGAGCGCGGGCCGGTGCAAGAAGTGGTGGCGTGCAGCACGGGAAATCATGGCGCAGCAGTGGCGTATGCGGCCAAACAGTTCGGTATTGCGGCGAGGATTTTTTTGCCAGCGAATTGCAATCCGGTGAAGCGGGCTCGGATTGCAGCTCTGGGCGCGGCGATTGTGGAGAGTAGGGACAGCGACCCAGTTTCTGCATTCTCGCTGGCCGCGGAGCATGCCAGGCAGCCGGGCGTGTATTTCCTAAACGATGCGGCCGACGAGGATTTGCCGGCCGGCCCTGCGACAATGGGCTGCGAAATCCTCGAACAACTCCCCGAGACGAGCGCGATTCTTGTGCCTATGGGAGACACGGCGCTGATTCGCGGAATCGCGGCGGCAACGAAGCAGATTGCACCGCACGTGAAGATCGTTGGCGTGCAGGCAGAGCGCGCCCCTTCCTATTACCTGTCGTGGAAGGAAGGAAAAGTGGTGGAGACGGACACGTGCGACACGATTGCCGATGGACTTGCCACGCGAACGCCCGAAGCGGCGAACGTAGGCGACGTGAGAAACCTTGTTAATGACGTGGTCTTAGTAAGTGAAGAGCAGTTGTTGAGGGCGATTGAAGTTCTTCTCCTCGAAGAACATGTGCTGGCGGAGCCTGCCGGGGCCGCGAGCGCGGCGGCGCTCCTAAAATCCAGCGCCGATTGCGGCGATCACGTCGTGCTGGTCGTCAGTGGCGCGAACATATCGCGGGAAGTGCTTCGCCGGGCCGTGGCTGGCGCCTAGGGTTCGAAGCTATTCTCGGTCCAGCAGGTTCCCTCTGGAATCACACCTGAAAAATCCGCCGCCTTTCCCGCGCCCCTAGGACTGGCCATACGGCCAAGTACGTTCAGAGCAAGTTCCATTGCCAGTCGCGGACGGGCTTGGAATGCTGGAAGAAGCGGCATCTTCGCACATTTGTGAGAAGTCGCTGGGCTATGCGGAAAAGCAAAACGAACTCTAGCTGGAAATGGACGCTCGGAATTTCGTGTGCGCTCTGCCTCCTTTGGCTTTGCTCTGTTGCAGGTAACGTTGCCCAGGCGCAATCCACTACGGCGGCGACAGAATCCGGCGGGAATCTCCGGTTATTGAGCGCCCCGGAAGGAAAAGCCATTGTCAGCGCTGCTTTGGAGCAGAATCAGGGCTTAAGCGGAACGCAGGACTGCTCTCACCTCGTCCACCAGATTTATGTCGACGCCGGCTTCGAATATCCGTACGCCAGCTCGTTCGATCTATATGCAGGCAATGAGAATTTCGAGCGGGTGAGACATCCGCAGCCGGGAGATTTGATTGCGTGGCCGGGCCACGTCGGGATTGTCCTGGAACCGGCGGCACACAGTTTTTACAGTCTGGTGAGCACGGGCCTTGAAGCACAGAATTACGAGGGACCGTACTGGAGGTCGCGTGGGAGACCACGCTTCTATCGTTTCAAGGTAGAAGACGCGGTCATGGCGAACGCCGCGAAAGCCCCGTCCTCTTCACGTGCTCGCAATCCCGCGAGGCCACAGGACGCTGAGACAAGGATCGAAGAGCGCTCCGCGGTGGAGGCTCCAAGTTTCCACCGCCCGATGAAAACTTCTTCGACCATCGGGTATGATCCGCCCGCCCCGGGTGTTGCGACCGCTACGCCTGTGGTACAGCGGAGCATCGTCGTGGCCGCAAAAAACAAACAGCCGACGAAGGCCGAAGTTGCACAGGGCATCTCTGAGTTGAGCAACGCCTATGGAAACGTTTTGCGCGAGAATGACCCCTCGAAATTGGCGGGACCCGTGGTCATCTTTGAACGGCTCCAGGTGGAGCGGCTGGAACTCAAGCGAGACCGCGGGTGGGCGCATCTGCTGATGGATTCGCGCGCCACCATCGCGGACGGAGAAGCCGACTACACGCGAAAGCGTGAAAAGGTTCTCTGGGAGATGCACCGCACGGCATCGGGCTGGCAGGCAATCGCGCCGACGGATCGAACCTACGTGCCTCAGGACGCGGCGGTGAGGAATCTGGCGACGCAACTCGCGCGGGTAACCGAAGGAGACGCCACCGCGGGACATCGAGAGACAGTTCTGCGGCGGGAATCGCAGCTCGCTAAACTGCTGAATGGACTGCTGGAACAATAGCAGTATCTGCAGCGCTTGGAGGGAGCGCGCTTTGAGGTGCGACCCGCACGCGCAGCTCTGCGGAGGAAAAGGCGGCCAGCCGCGCGGCGAGCGAAGCAGGCAGTCCGCGGCCGCTGAGGTCCTAACGTTTGGTACTTCCCATTTGCCATTCCTTGGCGTCAGGGCACCTCGTCTGTAAAAACACCGGGAAAGACAACTTGGAATTCTGAGCGCATAATCTGGAGGCATGGCTGTGCCCGACAAGCACGCGAGTGTTCTCAAGCCGATTTCCTCGTTGAAGAGGACCGAGCAGGATTGGCCAGCCTTGCCGTTGGGAGAATGGGAAAGCACGTACCACACACTTCATAGGTGGACGCAGATCGTCGGGAAAATCCGCCTGGGGCTTGCGCCGCTACAGAATCATTGGTGGAATGTGGCTCTTTATGTGAGCGCGCGAGGATTGACGACTTCCGCGATCCCCTACGAAGGCCGCGCATTCGAAATGGAGTTCGACTTTATTCACCATCGCCTGGAGATTCGAACGCCCGACGGCGGGGAACGTTTTCTCGCACTTGCGCCAAAATCGGTTGCCGCCTTTTATCGAGAACTGTTTTCGGCGCTGCACGACGCGGGCATCAACGTTCAAATCTACGCCAAGCCGCAGGAAATTCCGGACCCGATTCCATTCGAACACGATGAAACGCATGCATCCTACGACCCGGAATATGCCAACCGCTTGTGGCGCATTTTGCGATCCACGGATCTTGTGTTCCAGGAATTTCGCTCGCGCTTCCTGGGCAAACAGAGTCCCGTTCATTTTTTTTGGGGCAGCTTCGATCTGTGCTGCACGCGATTCAGCGGCCGCGGTTGTCCGCCCCGAAAAGGCGTAATCACCTCCGAAGCGTACTCGCGCGAATGCATCAGCCTGGGCTGGTGGCCGGGCGGCGGAGAAGTGGCGGGACCGGCGTTCTACGCGTACACGGCGCCTGAACCCTCGGGCTATGATGGGCAGCTGGTTCTGCCAAAGGGCGCGTTTTATCAAAAGAAGCTGCACGAGTTTTTGCTGATGTACGACGATGCGCGCTTCGCGTCTTCCCCGAGCGACGAAATCCTGAAGTTCGCGCAGAGCACCTATGAAGCCGGCGCCAATCTTGCAGGCTGGGATCGCGCGTCTCTTGAAAGAAAATCCTGATCTTGCGAAGGCCTCCAGGGCGGACCGCTGCTCGACACTACTCGAATGCCGGATTCGGGTGGCGTGTTCCCCGAAAGCGAGTAGGCCACGGCGCCCATTTTAGGCCGCGGGGCAGTGTGCCAACACCGGCGGCGTAGAGCACAGACTCCGAAACGCCATCAATGCCAATATCGGCTTCAATCCGCGAATCGGCCAGCGCCATGGAGCAAAAAGGTGCGAGGCCAAGCCACGTAGCCACCAAGCAAAACGTTTGACAAAGGTGGCCGGCGTCAATCAGGACGGCCCGATACGCGCGAGGAGACTGATACTTCCATTGAGGACGGCGGAAAACGGCGGTCATGAGAACCAGAGCTGCAGCATTCCCGTACCACTTCTGACCGGCCAGATAGCGGACAAGCTGCCGCGAACTCGCACCGGACCTCAGGCGTTCCAGACAATGCTTGTCAGCTGCGTAATGATAAAGCCCGGGAAGCAGGCCGGCCACCCGATGAGCGAGCACGTAGGTTTCTATGGGGTGTCGTGCGCCTCCGGAAGGAGACGTTTTTAGCGCAAGCCGTCCCAGCCGCGGGAGATCCACCCACCATCGCACTCCGAATGAAAGTCCCAAGAGAGTGGAAAGCGCGGGAAGTCCCACGGGATCAGGAGAAAACCTGCGCCATGTGCGGCGAGCAAGCACGACCTGGGGAAATTCACCGGTGTGCCGGGGAGCAGGCAGCGCAATCTGCCTAGCACCTGGGTAGCGCTTAACCGGCGAAGGCATGGGCATGCGCTTCGCCCGCCGCCGCAGCAGCCGGGTCATCTCCGCGAGGTCCCGGCTGGCGCACATGTCCTTGGTGGAGAAATGGAGAAAGGCAGCAGCGGGGCCCCAATCCTTCCAGATCTCGCTGACGGGCTTGCCGGGAACAGTCCCATGGTCGCAGCGTTCGAGCAAGGAACAGTGTTCGAGGGATGCCAGCGCAAGACGGAGCGCTGCGGGCTTGAACTGGGGGAGGCGCCGCGCAAGCGCTTCGACAGGGCGCCAGCGGTCAAACAGTTCGAGAACCTCGAACGCGAGCGGAGCTGCACGCACCCGCTTTCGGGTGACATAGTTTTCAAAAAAGAGCTGCCGGCCGGACCAATACAATACCAAGTGAGGTGAGCGGCGGTAAACCACTCTTGTGTGGACCTTGGACACACTCTGCATTTGGAACCATCGACGCACGTGCTGTGCGCGGGCGCGTTTACAAGAAGCTCAAGGTATCATGAAAAAGTCGAAGAGAATTTCCTCGCAAACATCGAGTTGTAGCAGCTGACGAAGAATGGCGTCGCGCTTCTTTGGGTCGGAATCCTTCTCCAGTGCGGATAGCTGCTTCCGCGCCTTTTCAATTTCCCGCTGGATTCCTTTTCTGGAAACAACTTCCTTGAGTTTTGGGATGGGCATTCTAATCCTCCGCGGTAGGAAGTGACGGTAGTCTAACGGCACCCCTCGACAACGTCAAGCAGGATGGGACAGAGGCGCAGATGCTCAAATGTCAAAATCCGTGTATCGACGGACTCGGGGTGCCGCCAACAAACCAGGAATTTGCATTTTCCGGGCGAGCAAAATTAGGTTTGAAAGCCGACGCGGGTGAGCAAGTCGCGGAACCGCGGGTCGGCTCGCAGCGGATCGAACAGTGGATCGGTATTCAAGAATATCATCCAATCCGAGCGATCTACGCAGGCCTTGTTCAGCCAGTCGAATGCCTTGTCATTCTCTCCCAGACCGATTTGAACGATCGCAATGAGTGCAGGCGACACGTAGCGTTTCCGGGAAAGTGAGAGCATTTCGTCGACCCGTTTCCGCGCCTCTGCCTGGCGTCCGGTCTTCGCATATGCAAGGCCAAGCATGGAGCTGACCCGGACGTTTTCCGGAGACAGCGAGTTGGCCGTTTCGAACTCGCTGGTTGCTTCGGGCATCCGTCCCATGGCCAGATAGGTTTGCCCAAGCATCAAATGAAAGACCCAGAAATTTGGTTCGCGCTCTGCAGCTTTCTGCAGGTTCTCGATTGCCCGTTCATACTGACGAGCATAGTAATAATCGAACCCGGCGTTCGCTTGGATGATGAGCGAGAGCGGATCGATCTCCCGGGCTCGTTCAATTTCCGCAAGCGCTTCTCCATGTCGGCCGTGGTTACTCAAGAAAACGGCGTACCACTGGTGCGCGCTTGCGTAATTGGGATTGAGCGCAAGCGCATGGCGGAATCCCGCTTCTGCCTTCGTGGAGTCCCAATCGTACGCCCATTGGATGTCCGCGAGCGCGGCTTGCGCTTCAGCTACTGTGTCATCGATCTCCAATGCCCGCTTCGCAGCGGCCTTGGCCAACGGCATGGCTTCTCGCGGCGAAACCTCGCCATATATGCTCAACAGGCTGTAACTATCGGCGAGGCCAGCGTAGGCAAGAGCATAGCTCGGGTCAATTTCAATCGCCCCATTGAACGACTTGATGGCCGCCTTCAAGTCTCCCGGCGTCCGCTTGTTCCAGAAATAGCGCCCCTGCAGGTAGGACTCGTAAGCCCGCGGGTTTACAGTCTGGCTCTTCGACAAACTTGCCGATTCCTGTGGCGTCAACTGTGCTCGGACCTCCCCTGCGACCGCTCGGGCCACATTGCCTTGTAGCGTGAGAACATCGCCGAGATCGCTCTGGTAGCTCTCCGTCCATAGATTTCGATCATTTCTGGCATCAATTAACTGCGCGTCAATTCTTACACGGTCGCCCGAGTGTTGGACCGAGCCTTCGACGATCGCGTCAACGTTCAGTTCCCGGGCGATTTGCGACAACGGTTTTTTGGTTCCCTTATATCGCATCACGGAAGTTCGCGAAATCACTCGCAGCGTCCCGATCTTTGCTATGTCCGTGATCAAGGCTTCAGTCATGCCGTCGGCGAAATACTCTTGTTCAGGGTCATGCGAGAGATTTTCCAGCGGCAGCACCGCCAAGGAGCCAATCTTCGGCGGAGACGTCCAGCCTACTAGGCGTGTGCGCCAACCGCCCGCATTCAAGCCCAGGACGATGGCTGTGAGGCCGAGTAGCCCTGCTACGAAGTAAGCAGCAGTCCGAGCGGCTTTCGTGCGACCCTTCGGAATCGATGCGGGCGGATTGGTCCGAGAGGATGCGGGTTCTGCCAGCCGGCGCAGATCCACCAAAAGCTCTTTTGCGGATTGATAGCGTTGCTCGGGGTCTTTGTCCAAACATTTCAGGATGATTCGTTCCAGACCCGTGGAAATCCTGCGGTTGAGGGCGCGTGGTGTAACTGGCGTTTCGTGGAGAATCGTATCAACGAGCCGCGAAGGGAGCCGTTCGCCGAAGGCACGGCAGTTGGTGGCCATCTCGTAGAGAACCGCGCCGATGGTAAAGATGTCCGAGCGAGCGTCGACTGCCTCACCGTGGAGCTGTTCCGGGGACATATAGGGAAGCGTGCCGACGATAGCTTGCGTGTCCGTAATGGTGTCCGTAGATGCGCCGCCCGGCGGGCGCAGCAGCTTCGCAAGACCGAAATCCAGGACTTTTGCCTGGCCCTTTGCGGTAATGGCGATATTCCGCGGTTTTAAGTCGCGGTGCACGATGCCGCGTTCGTGGGCTTCACCCAGCGCAGCGGCAATCTGCATGCCCAGCGCCACCACTTCCTTCTCGGGCAGAGCCCCGTTTAGCAGCTTGTCTGCCAGAGTCTTCCCGGGGACAAACTCCATCACCAGGAAGTCCATACCATCTTGTGTCGCGAACTCGTAGACCGTTTCAATGTTGGGATGGTTTAGCTTGGCCAGGGCCAGGGCCTCTTTGCGGAAGTTCCGCCGGGAGGCTTCGTTGTCGAGGGTGCCTGAGGGCAGGACCTTGAGCGCCACATCGCGCTCAAGTTGTTCATCGCGGGCGCGATAGACCACGCCCATTCCGCCGGCGCCAACCTTTTCTAAGATGCGGTAGTGGCCGAGTGTTAGGCCAATCATGCGGAGGGAACCTGCCCTTGCGGGCATATTAGGTCGGGTAGGTTACTAAGTCAACGGTGCAAGGTGGGGTGCAAGGTGGATGCCCTGCAAGAAGACGCCCTTGCAGGGCATCCATTGCCTGAGATCTCCTATTGATCTCGCAATTTCACGAGGTCATTCAGGTAATTACCTGAGGAAGCTTTCCACGTTTTCCCTACTATTTATTGTGCGCATTTTCGCTCTTATTACATGGGACAGCCGGACTGGGCTTCGCACGACTGCCTATATGCGATTCGTCCCCGAGGGGGTCGGTTGCGTTGCCGGTCCGGGAATTGTTCGTGCCAAGGGACCAAAAGTACTTGGCATGAGTTTTGCGGTGGAGAGAAACGTCCATGAGTATTGTTAATTTTCTGAGGGGGGCCGGAAAAAGGGGACTGAAAAGGAAAATTGACACGCGGCAGGAGGAAGTGAAGAAGCATCATCGCGGAGTAAAAAGGAGTCTCGAGCCATGAAACGCCGAATGTGGCTACCAATCTTGGGCGTACTCGTGGCCTTGCTCTCGGCCGCGCCTGCACGGGCGGACAACCGGTTCATCGTGCGATCGACCCTCAGTCTCCAGGCGCTGCAGACGGCGTGCAATCCTGTGTTGCTGGCCCCGGTCTGCACGGTGGTTCGTGGGCTGGGCGATCCTCTAGGGCAGCTCTTCCTCATCACGAGTCCACTCGACCTAAACGGATTGCTGAATCTCGTTGGCAATCCGCTGGGGATCGTGAACGCCGAAGTGGATCAGCTGCTCAACCTAGTTGATTTAACGAACCTACTTCCCACGCCCATTCCCATCTCGGTTTTAGCGGATAGAAGTTCGGTGACGTATGCCGGGACAGCCGTCTGGAACAGCTACGCTAATCAACCGGCGTCGTCGATCGTGGAAGTCCAGAACGCGCAGAAGACGTTCAACGTAACGGGGACAGGGATTGTCGCGGACATTGATACCGGCGTGGATCCCAACCACCCGGTGTTGCAGCCCGTATTGGTACCTGGCGATGGCTACGACTTTACGCGGAACCAGGCCGGCGGTTCCGAAATGACGGATTTGAACCCAACTGATTTTAATCCGTATCCGCCCCAGTCTTGCCCCACGTGCCAGCCGGCCACCGTGAATCAATCCACGGCGGCGGTGCTGGATCAGTCCACGGCGGCGGTGCTCGATGGGAATGGGGTGCCCAATAAGTATGCGGCCTTCGGCCACGGCACAATGGTGATGGGCATCATTCACCTGGTTGCTCCGACTGCGCAGCTCATGCCGCTGAAGGCGTTCCATTCGGACGGGACAGCCTCACTCTCCGACATTCTGCGCGCAATCTATTACGCGGTGCAAAACAACGCCAACGTCATCAACATGAGCTTCGACACCAAGACGAGTTCGGCGGAACTGCAGAAGGCTCTCGATTATGCCAACCAGAAGAATGTCATCTGCGCGGCGTCGGCGGGAAACGATGGGACGCAGGAAATTGTCTATCCGGCGGGGCTGCAAAGCGATGTGATGGGCGTGGCCTCGACAAGCGACCAGGATACGCGCTCTTCATTTTCCAACTATGGGGACGCGATCGTGTGGGTGGCGGCTCCGGGCGAAGCGATCGTGACGACGTACCCGTTCAGCACGTATTCGGCGGGATGGGGAACGTCGTTCAGCGCGCCGCTCGTCTCGGGCGGCGCCGCGCTGCTGCGAAATCTGCAGGCGAGCATCAATGAGGCTCAAGCTGCCACGGCGGTAGGGCATGCGGTGGCCCTTGATCCCAGTTTGCAGCTTGGCAAAGGGCGCCTCGATTTGATGCTGGCTCTCGGGTCGGTGGCCGGCACCAACGGTACGCCCGACTACAGCGTTTTTGCGACGCCTACTAGCATGGCCGTCACCGCGGGCAATCCGGCGAAATACATCGTGTCTGCCGCTCCCGCGCACGGATTCAATCAGACGGTGACCTGGAGCTGCACGGGCGCGCCGATGGCGGCGAGTTGCACGGTTTCTCCAGCGACGGTGACCTTGGACGGGTCGAACACGGCGACGGCAACAGTCACTTTGACCACGATGGCGCGCGCTACTTCGCCACCGATGTTCTTGCCGCGAAGTGTGCCGCCGATCCATCGATGGTGGCCGCTGGCGGCGATGATCGTTTGGCTTGCGGCCGCCGTTATGTTGTGGAATTTGAGCCGCACTTCTCGTCAACGGGCCGGCCTCGCCGCAATCGCCGTGCTGATCGCCGTTTCGCTTACGTACTCCTGCGGCGGCTACAGCAACACGCCGGGCTCCGCCACGCTGTCCTCGCTAGGGCTCAACCCAAGCAGCGTGACTGGCGGGTCTCCCTCGACCGGTACCGTGACGTTGAGCGCGGCAGCCCCGAGTGGCGGCGCCGTTGTCACCCTTTCAAGCAGTAACACGGCAGTATCAACAGTACCGTCAAGCGTGGTTGTCGTTGCTGGAGCCACCAGCGCTACGTTTCAAGTCACCACGATGACGGTCGCCAGCTCGACAATGGTGAACATCTCCGGCTACTACGCGGGGGTGACGAAGACGGGCCCGCTCACAGTCACTCCCCCTTCGGGAACTCCAACGGGGACATACACGCTTACGATCACGGGAACTTCGGGCAACCTCAGCCATGCCACAACAGTCACAGCAACGGTAAACTAGAAAGACCCTCGGAGCTTTCACGACCCCCTCCGGCCCCGGCCCTAAGACAAAGCGGAATGATTAGTTCAAGAGACACTTCGTAAAAATGGCGAGTAGATTTACTGTGCGTGCGTACGCTAATTCTTCATCGCGCTGAAGGATTCGAACTCGGAAGAAAGCTAGCCGGAAGATGGCGGCGAGCCGACGGAAAAGCTTTTGGCGGCATCGAGGGCGGTGGGATACGATTCTAAGAAGCGGTCGGCGTGAGTTAATTTCAAGACGCCGTCGATCATGCCTGTGACGCCGGCGAGCCGCAGCACTCCGCCGGCGGTTTTCAGCCGGGAAAAACAGTTTACGAGTTTTCCCAGACCGCCGCTGTCGAACTTGGTCACCTGGGAAAGATCAACGATTACGCGGGTATGGTTTTCGCGGATCAGTTGATCAAAGGCCAGTTCCAGTTGCTTGCACTCGACGCCCGTCTGGAGCGGTCCGCTGAGCTGCAGGACCGTGATGTCGGGCTTCAATTCTTTCGTGAGGATTTTCACAAGCACCTTTCGAACGGCTGCAATATTCTAGAGTGGACGGCCAGAATTTTTCAAGCGCGATCCGCCGAATGCTGGCGGGCTCGTCAGTCTCCCGACGCGCCACTCGCGGTGGAGGTCTCCTCGCCTTCATAGGGGAATTCGCGGATCATGTGAAAGCAGGCGTTCAGCGCATCGAGGACTGAATTTCCCCAGCCCGTCGGGAGAATCGGCGCGATCCTCTGGTTGACGTGTTTGTCCGCTTGCGCGAAAAAGCGCGCAAACTGGCCTTTGGGAGGCGCGATATATTCCTTAACCGTGATGAGGAAGACGACGTCGCCAAGCTTCTGTGATTTCCTGAAGGCGAAATAAGAGAGCGAGGCCAGCTCTTCGGAGGCGTCCTTCTGCGCAAATTTCCAGTCGCTCACCCGGCCCTCCGCTCGAAAATCGCGATGGACAATGCAAATGCGATCCGGAGCAGGCATCTTAGGATGGGTGAAGGAAGCAAGTCAACGCAGCGCAAGCGAATCTCGCGCGGATGGTTGCCGCCGGAGGGCACAACACTTCAAGCGCGTGAGGATGTTCAGCGGCGAATTCCCATCACGCGCATCAGTGTTTCCTGAACGTGGACCAACTCGCGCTGGCGCTCGTGTTCTTCCTTGGTGCGGTCCGTCAGAACTTCCTTCAACAGAATTAAGTTGCGGCGGAATTCCATCTGGGCGAGAACCAGGCGGCTCAGCGCCTCGAGCGCTTCTCTCTGTTCGGGGGTCAATTCGCGAGGGGCACGATCGACGACGCAGAGTGTGCCGAGGGCGTAGCCGTCCTCATTGATGAGCGGTGCGCCGGCGTAGAAGCGAATGTGCGGTTCGGAAATGACCAGGGGATTGTCGCGGAAGCGATCGTCCTTGAGAGCATCGGAGACAACGAAAACATCGGATTGCAAAATCGCAGTGGAACAGAAAGCGATGTCCCGCGATGTCTCGGTGGCGTTCAGACCCACGCGAGATTTAAACCACTGGCGGTCCTCGTCAACGAGCGAGATCAGCGCGATGGGCGTTCTGCAGACAAACGACGCCAGAAGTGTCAGGTCGTCGAATGCCTGTTCGGGATCGCTATCGAGAATGGCGTACTTTTCCAGGGCGACGATGCGGGCTTCTTCGTTGTCTGGCTTGGCGAGGAGCATGAGCCACCTCCTGTGCGAAAGTCGCTTACGGCGTGCGGGCCCTGGCTGGAGCGGAATCATACTCCAAATTGGGGAAGACTGCGCGGCGGACACGTTTGCCAGGATGGCGCGACGGGCCGAGCTTGAAGAGTGATAAAAAAGGAACCACCTCCTCCGTTCAGGGCGGAGGAGGTGGGTTTTTACTGCGTGGTAGCGTCGCCCGGGGAGGCAACGTGGTGGGAACCGTAGAAACTCTGGCCGCTCCGGTTTGTGTCCACCGGGACGGCTCTCTTGCGTCACCGGATTCGCTTTGGGACTTTGTATCGCCCCATCCGTGGGTCACTTTCGCTCTGGTCGCGGTGAAAGACAATGCACGGCGGGTGAATTGGAGGTGAACTCCGGGTGAACCGCGCGCTTGAGGAATGTTCCTTAAGGGGCGAGAGTGATGCTATATTTTGCGGGAAACACGAGTGAAATGAATGACTTCGGAAGCGCACGCATCCCGGCTGATCCACTTTGGCGACTTCGCCATCGATCCCCATGCGGGTGAACTGTTTAAGAAAGGGACCAGAATCAAGTTGCAGCAGCAACCCTTTCAAGTGCTGGCCATCCTTCTGGAGAGGCCGGGCGATCTGGTGACGCGGGAAGAGTTGCGCCAGCGGATTTGGCCCGCGGACACCTTCGTGGATTTTGACCACAGCTTGAACACCGCGGTGAAGAAGCTACGGCAGGCGCTGGGAGATGGGAGTCAAAAGCCGCGCTTCGTGGAAACCCTGCCGCGCAAGGGCTACCGCTTTTTGGGAACGGTCAAAAGCGCGGAAAAGGCCGCGCCCGCTCCCGCCGCAAAACGCAAAGTTACGAGCAAGAGCGTTGGGCGCGTGTTTGTGGTCCGTAGCGAGGGCGAAGAGAAGTACCTACTGGCCGCGGTGGACGAACCCAGCCGGAAAGAGCGGGAGAGATTGGACGCTGCGAACGACGACGTGGGGTTCTCCCTGTTGATTGCGCAGCAAAGGGTCTTGCTCTTGCCTGCTGGGCTGAAGGTGAGAGTGATTGAAGCGCACGATCCCGGGCCGATGTTGGAAGTCCGTATCCTTGAAGGCGAACACTACGGACGGACGGCGCTTCTAACCCTGAGCCAGCTTGCCGATACGCCAACGGGAGAGCGGCGGACAGTGGCCTCCTTTTTTTCCGCGGGATCCTGACTCCCTGGCACAGATCTCTTGTTCGCCGACCAAATAAGCCCGGCGGCCCGATTGCCCCCCTTAGAAGTGTCATGTTCACCGCCGCGTTCGGCTCACGGCGCGGCGAGGGATTCGTCGAGTTTTAAGATAAGGACCTGCCCGTTCGAACTGAATGTACCACCGGTAGCGGTCTTGGCCTCCTTAAGAGGCTTATCAGGGATGAAGTGAGCGACTTCGGCAACGAGCCCTGTGGAGGAGAGAGTTTTTTCAACGTAGTCGCGCTCGAGGTCAATATTGGGATCGATCTTGTGGGTGATCCCGTTGTTCCGCTGGTCTATTTCAAACCCGATGTCGTGAGTTGCCGCACCCACCCAAACGGTCTGGCCGTGGACCTGAAAAGGCGCTTTCCAGATGCGCAGATGATTGCGCGAGCGGACCACGCTGATAGGTTCCGCGTGCGCCCAGCCATAATCTTGCACGCGGCCAAAGAGGTAGAGCTGGCTCATGGGCATGGTCAAGTAAGACTCTTTCGAAAGGCTCTCAATGAGACCATGAAGCACGGTGTCTTTGACGTCCGCGTCCACTTTGACCCATCCCGCCGTGGTGAAAACGCGCTGCATGGCATCCTCAGAACCGAGGATGAGAAAGTTCACCATATCGCCGGGATTGCCGTCTTTATCGCCGACGCGGCGGGGAATTTCGGAAAAGATCTTGTTGTCAATTCCCGGAAGCGAGTCGACTGGTCTGGCGACGACGCGAGACGTGCCACCCTCCGGTGCATAAACTTCGATGCGCACGGCGTAGGTGCCATCACCGGTGTCACTGGTGGTCTGATTAATCCCGACGGACAGGCGGCCGGAGACAGGCGCCAGAACATCTCGCTTTACGCCGATGAGGAAAGCTTGTGCAATGTCCGCGTCGCCGATACGGCCGATCAGCGCGCCGCGGCCGGCGTTGTTGAAGGGAAGCACACGAATCAAGTCCTTGAAGCCACGGGCGAGCCCGTCGGGTGTGTTGCCGGCTTTCGCGTCGGCGTAGCGCAAGGTGCCAGTTGCGGTGATTAAGACGTGCTCGCCGGCGTTTACGTCAATACCGGTATCCGTCCACGTGGACTCGCCGGTAATCTGAATTTCCTGAGAAATGCGGCGCTGGCCCGAGGGTGCCTGCTCGGATTGTTTTGGCTGCAATGGCTGGGAGGATGCTCCGGGGTTTTCGCGCACCAGTTGTGCGGGGAGCGGAGAGCTCAGAACGGCCCCAGCGAGTGAGAATCTGAGTACGAACAACACTTTGTTCATGAGAGGTCTGAACCCGTCCGCATACGTGTTAGCCATCCCATGCGGGGCATGGCAGCATCTTCTCTGTTAACAGATGCCAGCAAAAGAGACAAGCGTTGCACCGGAATGCACCGGAATGCGCCAGGAAATGACGTGTGATTCCTTGACGGATGGGGTACGCGACGGTAGATTGGCAAGATGCCGCTGCATTGCGATAGGACATAGACCGCTCCAGGGATGCCCTTCCGTGATGAATACTGCTACCGGTGGAAATGTAGACGGCGACCAGCTCGATTGAGAACTGCGGCGAGAGGCATGAAAAAACTAAAGCGACGGATGGTATTGCTCGCATTGTGCGCCGTAGTGGCGTCGCCGGCAGCCGGTCAAGCACCGGCGTCGCCTCCTGCTACTGTGCAATCGCCATCAGCAGATCCGGCCAAGATTCCGCCGTCGCGCCGGCAAGAGCGCCCCGCAGCGCAAAGCCCGGTGATCGTGGACGGCAGCGAGGCCATGTTCACGACCATGTGCGCGCTGCTGGCGGCCGGATTCGAATCCGATGTGCGCGCCGACAACTGGACGCCGTTCCGGGCGCAGATGAGAGAGAAGCTGCGCAGTCAGCAGGGGCCTGCTGTGGAGGCCATGCGCGAGTTTTACAGGAAGCATGAACTGCGGGATCACGGGGCCACGCTTTCAAGGTACTTGTGGTTCGGCCTGGTTTCGGGGCCCGCGCCGCAGTTCCAGTCCGTGCTGCGCCGCGACGATTTGCCACCGGAAGTGATCGAGCTGGAAGGTTTCAGCGAAATTCTTGCGAACTACTACCAGGAGCAAAAAATCGGCGTGATATGGCGGCAAGTGCAGCCGATCTACGAGCGTGAAATCGAACGGCTGCATGACTCGGTCTCGCAGATCGTATTCGTCACAACCGGCTATCTTCGGCAAATCCTGGATCAGAGCAATCCGCGGACGTTTTCGATTCTCATCGAGCCGCTGGTCGGAAGGATCACCAATGTCCGGAATTTCGGGGATCACTACGCCCTGGTGCTGAGCGGCGGGGAAGAAATTCCCACGGATATTGTGCGCCATGCCTTCCTGCATTTTCTTCTGGACCCGCTTCCGCTGATGTACTCGCATGTGATCGCGGTGAAGAGGCCGTTGTTTGAAACCGCGTCGACAGCGCCGCGTCTCGCGCCCGAGCTGAAAGATGACTTCGCTTCCTACTTCGCGGAGTGCACGGTGCGGGCCGTGGAACTCAAACTCAAGCGCATGTCCCCTGGCGAGCGCGATGCTGCCATGAGCCGGGACGATGAGGATGGTTACGTACTGGTGAGGCCGCTCTTCGCGGAGCTCTCGAAGTTCGAGAGCTCCGAACCCTCTATGAAATACTTTTTTCCCGATTTGGTGAGAAGCATTGACGTAGCGGCGGAGACAAAACGCCTGTCGGCGGTGAAATTCGCGCAGGTGGAGTCGGCGCAACCGGGAGATGAAGCGGCGAGCGAAAAGATCGCGCGCTTGCGAAGAGCGGCGCCCACCACGGTGCCGAATGATGCCGACGTAATTGCGGCACTAACAGAAGGCGAACGCCAGATTGCGGCCAAAAATCCGCGCGCCGCGGAAGCTTCCTTTCAAAGGGTGCTGACGCGATATCCGGACCAGCCGCGCGCGTGGTTTGGAATTGGCGTGGTGGCCTCGCTCGACCAGGATGCCGCACGGGCCAAGCAGGTGTTCGGGCGGCTGACCACCGGCGAACACGCCGCAACGCAAGACCCCATGGTGATGGCGTGGTCCCACGTCTACCTGGGGCGGATTTACGATTCGGAGGGAAATCCAAGCGTAGCGAAAGCGGAATTCGAATCGGCTCTGGCGGTGGAAGGCGCACCGGAGCAGGCGAAGCAAGCGGCGCAAAGAGAACTCGCCGCGTTTGCCGGCGATAAACCAGTGGCGCGGCCGTGAGCGAAGGATTGGTATTGAAAAACACGGCGCAGGAAGACGCTTGTTAATTTGCACCCGGCAGGGTGAGAGCCGCTTGAGAAGGGAAGGCGACATGAAACAGAGCGGACGTATTTGGAGAAGGGCGAGCCTAATCGCCGTAGGGATATTCTGCCTGGCTGACGTAGCTGTCGGTCAAGGCGCGGCTGCGAGCCGCCCAGCGGCATCGACCAGCAGCAACAGCTCGACATCGATTGGCAGAGACACCTCCCCGCTGAACCCGGAAAACTCGCTGGAATTGATCAAGCCAGCAGACAAGAGCGAGCAGGTGGCGTTCGACAAGTTTAAATCGGTGTCGCCCGAAAATTCCAAGAAAAAGATCGAGCTTGGCGAAGCGTTCTTGCAGAAGTATCCGGCAAGCCGCTACCGGGCTTCTGTTTATTCCGATCTGACGAGCGCCTATCTTCAGACCAACCAGGTGCCGAAAATGCTGGATGCGGGCGAAAAAGCCCTCGCCTTGAATCCCAAGAATGTGCAGGTACTGGCAATGCTCGGGCAGACGATTCCGCGAGTCATAACCGCCAACACTCCGGACCCCGAGGCGGAGATGGCGAAGGCCGAACAATATTCGAAGCGCGCCATTGAAACCATGCCGACCATCCCGAAGCCGGACAACATGTCCGAAGCGCAGTTTGCGCAGGCGAAGAACCAAACGCTCGCCATTGCCCATAGTGGCCTCGGTTTGGCGGATTTCCACCGGGGGGATTTTGCGGGCGCCATCGCGGAGTTGGAGCAGTCCGTGAAACTGGACCCCAGAGCGGACCCGGTGAATTACTATGTGTTGGGCGTCGCCAATGTGAATGCGTCGCACCTCAATGAAGCCGTGGCGGCGTTTATCAAGTGCGCGGAGTTTCCAGGAAGCTTGCAGCAGACATGCAAGGACAACATGGACAAAGCGAAGGTACTGGGTGCGACGCAGTCCGCCGCGCCGAAATAAGTCCGCGTCCCGAATTCACAGGCTCGCGGAAAGAATCGGATAGACGAAATCCAAGAGGAGAAAAAGGATGAGAAGGATGCGCAACAACTGGTTGGAAGCGGCGGCAATCGCCGCATTGCTGCTTTGCTGCGGCGGAATCGCGGCCGCGCAAGGAACACCGAGCGGGCAAGGAACCCAGGGCCAGCCACCCGCTCCGGCAACCGACAAGTCGAAGACACCCGACGCCCCCGCCCTGACGCTGGATGCGCCCGCACCGGTGAATGCAGAAGAAGATGCCGCCTATAAAGTCTTTCAAGATGTGCCGGCGACCGATCTGAACAAAAGGATCGAAGTAGGGGAAGCGTTCGTCCAAAAGTATCCGCAGAGCCGCTACAAACCAATCATTTATGCGAACTTGACGATGGCCTACCTGCAGAGCGGGCAAGTGCAGAAAATGCTGGAGGTCGGAGACAAGGCCGTCGAGCTAACCCCGAACGACGTGACCACACTTGCCATTCTTGGACAAACCATACCTCGTGCCTTAACCGCAACCACAGTGGATCCGGCCAAGCAGCTGGCGAAGGCTGAGACGTATTCCAAGCGCGCCATCGAACTTACGCCCACGCTGCCGAAGCCGGCAAACTTGACGGATGAGGCGTTTGATCGCGCGAAGAACCAGACGCTGGCCGCAGCGCATAGCGGGCTGGGTTTGGTGTACGTGCGGCGCGGCAAGTACGCCGAAGCCATTCCTGAACTCGAGCTCTCCGTGAAACTCGATTCCGCTCCAGACCCCGTAAACTATTATTTGCTCGGCACCGCCAACGAGAAGGCCTCGCACTTTGATGATTCCATTGCGGCGTTCACCAAGTGCGCCGCGATGCAGAGCAGCCTGCAAACGACGTGCAAGAACGGCGCCGAGGAGGCGAAAAAGCTTAGCTCGACGCAATTGAGCGCGCCGAAGTAAACGCTTTCCGCAGTGCCGCGTATTTATGGAAGAGACCACTCAGATTCACGACGCAGCACTCGAAGAACGATTGGGGCATAAGTTTTCACAGCCCGCGCTTCTGGAGAAAGCGCTGACGCATAGTTCGTCCGTACCAGAGTTGAAATCGTCTAGCGCGGAAGAGCCTGGCGCCTCCTCGCTCCCGATGGACAACGAGCGCCTCGAGTTTCTGGGGGATGCGGTCCTGGAGTTGTTGACGAGCGAATACCTTCTGGCGAGTTTTCCGGAGTGGAGCGAGGGCCAGCTTTCCAAAAGCCGGGCGCGCATTGTAAATGCGAGTTCCCTGGAGGCGGCCGCGAGGCGTTTGCGGCTGGGCGAACATCTCCGGCTAGGGCGCGGGGAAGAAAAAACCGGAGGCCGCGAGAAGCCCACCATTCTGGCGGATGCGTTCGAAGCGGTGGTGGCTGCGGTCTATCTGGACGGGGGATTGGGTTCGACGCGAGAGATCTTGCGGCGCCTATTGTTCGAACAGGCGCTCGAGGAGCGCGGCGAGCGCATCTCCGAGTCCGATCGCAAGTCCGCCTTGCAGGAATTCTTGCAGGGGCGCGGCCGGCCACCCGCCGAATATCGGCTGGCGGGCGAGAGCGGACCGGACCACCAAAAAGTTTTTCTGATCGAGGTGTGGGTCAACGGGGAGTACATGGCGACGGGCGAAGGCAGCACGAAAAAAGAAGCGGAACAACGAGCCGCACGTACCGCCCTCGAGCAGCTCGAACAAGTGGAAGCGAAAGGCTGAGGCGGAATGCCCGAAGAAATTACAGCGCAAGTGGAAGAACAAGCGCCGGAAAAAAAGCAGGAACCCGGCGAGCACGAGCACCACGGCGATCAGACCACTATTACCGAATATTTGGAGTCCCTGCTCGTCACCGTAATTCTCGCGTTGTTCGGAACCAGCTTTGTCGTCCAGGCCTTCAAAATTCCCTCCGCCTCCATGGAAGGCACGCTGCTAATCGGCGATCATCTCCTCGTCAACAAATTTATCTTCGGCGGAACCGGCGCGTGGTATGAAAAACTGCTGCCCTACCGCTCACTCGAACGCGGCGACATCATCGTTTTCAAATACCCCTTCGCCGATCACCAGCATTTCGTGAAGCGCGTCATCGGTTTGCCCGGAGACCGCTTGAAGTTGGTGGACCAGCAGGTCTTTATCAATGGCAAGGCGCTCGCGGAGCCGTACGCCGTTCACGATGGCGCAGCTCCGTACGATCCGTTGAACTACAACTTTCCTCCGGCGCGCAGCCAGTTCATCACCGCCGCAATGCAACCGGAATGGGCCGAGGAGATTCGCAAATATGTGCATGGCGACGAAATCGTCGTGCCTCCGGATAAATATTTTGCGATGGGCGATAATCGTGACCGCAGCCTGGACAGCCGCTACTGGGGCTTCGTGGATCGCAACGCCATCATGGGCCGGCCGTTCTTGATTTATTGGTCGGTGGATGCGACCAGCGGTGATTACAGCGGAGAGAGCACTTTTTGGTCACGCTTGAGCGGAGTTTTTCAAACCCTGGCGCATCTGCCCTCACGTACGCGTTGGAGCCGCATGCTCCATACGGTCCATTAGCATCCCATCGAACGCATTCACGGCAGGGGCGAGCTGACTTTTCACTTCCGTCAGCGGTGAGCCTCGTCGCTACACATTTGCCCCCGAGTCTGCGAAACTTCCGAGCGAGATGAGCAAGCTGCGAAAATGGTGGAAACTGGCACTGGCGGTCGTAGTTTTGTTGATCGCCCTGCAGGCCGCCGTGTCGCTGATCTCGCGTACCCACCGCGTGCACGGCTACCTTGTGGCCCATCTGGAACGCGCCTTTGGCCGCCCGGTGGAAGTGGGCAGCTTCAATGTTCGAATTCTGCCGAGCCTGCAGCTGGATGCCTACGCCGTGACCGTGGGCGAAGACCCTGTGTTCGGCTATGAATATTTTCTCCGCGCGGAGCACATGAGTGCCGGTCTGCGCTGGACGGGCCTGCTACGTGGCCATTTTGAATTCGGCACGCTGTCGCTCAGCAAGCCGAGTCTGGTTCTGGTCCGCAATTCCCAAGGCCGTTGGAACTTGGAGCGATGGCTGCCGCCGGCGAAAGTCAATCCCGCCCAGAATTCGCGCGGCTACGGACCTCCCTCTCCCGTCGCTCCCGTGAATCACCTCGAACGAATCGAATTTGACGACGGTCGAATCAATTTCAAAACCGGCGACGATAAACGGGCATTCGCCTTCACAAATGTTTCCGGGAGCGTCGAACAAGTTTCCACGGGCCGCTGGCAGTTGCAATTGGAGGCGCAGCCCTGGCGTAGCGGCGTGTCGCTGCAATCCGCCGGAACAATTCGCGTCCGCGGAGACGTGGCCGGCACTTCCGCGCGCTTGCAACCCGCGGAAGTTTCTTTGCAATGGAGCGAAGCTTCGCTCGCGGACGTGTTCCGGCTTTTGCATGGACAGGACTACGGCGTGCGCGGCGCTTTCTCGCTCGATGCCACCGCAAAAAGCGGAAACGCAAAGGACGATCTGCCAGGCGACTGGACATTCTCTATTCTGGCGCGCGCCGCGCAAATCCATCGCTGGGACTTGACCGAGCGCGCAGACAATCCCCGCTTGAACGCGGGTCTGAAAGGCAGTTGGAACATCGGAACAGGCAACCTGGTCGCCGAACAGATTGCCTTGGAAGGCCCGAAATCGAATCTGCGCGGAATGCTCGAGCTGGCCGGAGCAAACACGCGCACCCTGGAACTGCGCGTGGATTCGATGGGTATTCAAGCTTCCGATCTGCTGGCGTGGTATCGGGCGTTCCATCCCGGCGTGGCCGAAGAAATCACCGCGGAGCAGTATTTTACCGGCGGAATGATCCTGAGCGGATGGCCACTAGCTCTGCAATCGGCGGCGTTGTCCAGCAGCGGGGGGATCGTCAAAGTTCCGGGCTTCACAGAGCCGCTTCGAATCGGGCCGGTCAGCGGCGGACGCGATCGTTCGCTGCTGGTGCTCGGCCCCGTGCGCGCCGCACTCGGAGAGGAAAATCGCGACGCATTGGCGCCGAAGAAACGCAAGCCCACGCCGCCGCTGGAAAACGCTGCGGACCTCACCCTCGCCCAAGACTTGCGCAGCCAGGCCGGCAGCCTCAGCATCGAAGGAAATATCTCCAAGGTCGAGGATTTTCTGAAGCTCTCCGCGGCGTTTGGTCACCCGCTGAATCACGGCTGGGAATTGAACGGGCAAGCCACCGTCGCCACGAAATGGGAATGGGAAAAGCCGTTCAGCGGGAAATGGAACGGCAGGATCGCTTTCAGCAAGGCAAATCTGACCGTGGCAGGATTGAACCAACCTCTGAAGATTTCCGAAGGCGCCTTGGATTGGGCTGGCGGTCGCCATATTGCACGGCTGATGAAGGTGGGCGCGTTCGGCGGAACATGGTCGGGAGACATCGAGGAGTCTCCCGCAGTAGACGGCGATGCCGCGCCGAAATGGACCTTCCATTTGAGCGGAGACCAGCTAGATGCCGCGGAACTTGATCGCTGGGTGGGCCCGAGAGCACGGCCGGGCTGGCTGCAGCGCTTGCTGCCCTCACTGCTGGGCGGCTCGGCCCCGAGCGCGCCCGCGAGCGAATTAGTGCGTCGCGTGAACGCCGAAGGCGAGCTTGACGTAGCGCAGCTGACCATCGAGAAGTTGAAGCTGGAAAATCTCCACGCCAAGGGTTCGCTCCACGATTTGCGATTGGAGGTGAAGGACGCCAGTGCGGAATGGGCCGGCGGGAAAGTTCGCGCGAAAATAGACGCGAAGTTTTTGCCGCGCCCTGTCTATGAAATCTCCGCGGAGCTGGACCGCGTGAACCTCGCCCAACTCCCCGGAACCGGCCGCGTCGCCGAACGCCTGGCCGGCGCAGCTTCCGGAAGTCTGCAATTGAAAACCGCCGGCGTGGGCCGTGAAGAATTGCTGACAAAACTAGCGGGGCGCGGCGAAATCCATTTGAGCAAAGTCGAATTTCGCGGCTGGGACGTAAACGCCAGCGTCGCGGACGGAGCGGCGCACACCGGAACTTCGCGCTGGACAAAAGGCGAAGGCGCGTTCCGCTTGAAGGATCGCAGCATCTTGCTCGACGAACTTCGATTGGACGGCGGCGAGGAATGGACACTGGTCAACGGAACTCTGAGCTTCGGGCGCGACGCGGACTTGGCCATCGAAACGGCAAGCACTCGGAAGAGCAAGGAACGCAAATTAACAGACTCCGGACTGGGACACGTGCTGAAGATTTTAGGCCCGCTGGATGGACCTAAAGTCTCCGTGGAAAAGCTGAGCGCCCGCCAGCCCGCGGATTGAGTTTCAAACGATGCAGGAAAGGTGCACGATGGCGCAAACGCGTTCCACATTCCAGCCCCAAGAGTTTTGGCCTCTGACATGAAACACACTCTTCCATGGATCGCTGCAATGTTTTTTCTTGCGCTGAACGCCGGGGCGGCCGGGGAAAAACGCGCGAGCCTCCTCCCCAAACTGCAACCGGGCCAGAAAATCACCTACCTGATTCGCTTTCGCAGCGACAAAACCGTAAAGACGGAAAGCACCGTGACCGCTCCAATGGCGCCGACCGCCGCGCAAATGGATGCGCATGGACTATTCCAGTTGGACGTATTGGACGTGCAGCAAGAGAGCGGCAAGACAGCTGTTCACACGCGTGGTCATTTCCGCACCCTTGATTCGGATTCGGCATTGAAGAAGCCGTTCCACAAAGACTCCAAAGCACCGCAGCCGCGCGAGGATCCCGCCGAGAAGAGCATCGAATTCACAATTTCCCCAGACGGCGTCGTGCGGCAGTTTACCGGCTTGGACTCCCTCTCTCCCGAGCAGCAACAAGCTTGGCAGGAATGGGTGGCGCGCTTCGCCGTGGCGTGGACGCTTCCCGCGGAAGGCGCGAAAATCGGCGATAAATGGAAGTCCGAGCAACCGGAACAGTCCCCTTCGCCGATCGCCTCGTTGAATTGGCAGCGCGAATCGCAGTACGTAAAAAATGAACCCTGCCGCGCCAGCCAGCTTTCGAGCGCGGGAGAAATTTCTGGCGCAGCCGGCGTCCCCGAGACCTGCGCGGTGCTCTTGACCACCGCGACCTTGAAACAAAATTCCTCCTCGAAAGACGCCACGCCCGAGGACTTCAAGCTCCACGACCTCAAAACCACCGGCACCGCCCAAGGCACCAACGAAACCTTCACCTACATTTCCCTGCAAACCGGCCTGGTCGTCCGCGCCACCGAAGAAGCTACCCAGCACATGGACGTCACGGTAGCGAAATCCGACGGCTCGAATCGCGTGCACTATAAAGTGGACGCCAAGAGCCACGCCGAAATCCTGCTAGTCACCGGCACGCCGCCAAATCACCCTTGATTCGACGCTGCAAGCACTCTTCGAAAGGCGGACGCGATTCTGCGTCAAATTTCTTTTATCGACCAAGCGATCAAGCGCTCGCGGCCCTGCTCTTGCTGCGTGCGTCGGACCCATCTCTGAAATTCCAACGCTTGTGATTGACTCTCACCGATGTGATGTCGTCAGCCGCAAACGGAATTTCCTTGCAACCCCGCACCTCTATAATGCAGCCCTCACTCGTGAGGACCTGATCAAAAGATCTGCCGTTCTTTAGCTCCACGGAAACAACCTGATAACCGATGCCTGTCTCTCTAGCTTGTTTCAGATGATCGACAAACCCGCTGGGAATTGGAACTAAATGCTTCATTGCTCACCTCGGGAATAGAACTACTGCGGAGACTTAGACGCTGCTCCGAATTTCGCCGCTTCGCGTTGCACCGGAGCTTGTTAGGGAGATGCGAGGCACAGGGCGCTCCAATCGTGCTCTATGGCGCGTTAAAAAATTCCCACATGGCTGGGGCGCTAGCGGCATCTCCGGGGAGCTTGGTTACGCCGAGGCCTTCGAGCATCAGGCGAAGGACGCTTTGATGCTGGTAGAAGGCGATGGATTTGTATGCGCGCTTGCCAAGTGGGCTGACCACGACCGCGGCTACGTGGCCGCCACCGGAAGTGAGGTCCAGAGTGTCGGCCTCGTCAAACACGATGACCAGCAAACCATCGATCTGAAACTGCGGACTGTGAATGAGCGGGTCTATGTTGTTCTTCAGCCAGGCATCGGCGTTGCTAAGCGCGCAATCGTGCGCGTCGTCGCAAAGATTGGGAACGATGAAGGAATAGTCGGGAAGGCTGGATGCGTTGAGATCGACGGCGAATTGAGTGAACGGCACCAGGTTTTGCACTTGCTTGGCATCGTTTTGCACGTCAGTGAAATAGGCGAGCGGATTATGGCGGACCGCGTACCGCCCGGTGTCGCCGCCGGTATAGCCGACCGATGGGATATCTTCGGCGTACGATTTCCAGGTTTTGCCCGCGGCGAGAAGGTCACGGACAACATTTTCTGTGGAGACAGGGAAGCTACGCGGCGTGGAGGCGTCGATGAGTGTAAGAATATCTCCGGTGGTGAGCTTGAAATAGTTTGGAATCGAGGGATGCGCGTTGGCAAAGTAGTTCGCCGCGAGGCCGTACTGATTGGCGAGGCCATTCAAGTAGGGCATCGAGGGATTAGCGATGACGTCGGCGTAATTGGCGTTCTCCTCGACGACAATAAACACGTGGCCAAACCGCACGCTCCGAGCGGCCGGCGGCGGAGTCATGGCGACCTGTCCCACGCAACCGGCCAGGGCGAGGACGCAGAACGCGAGCGAAAGCAATCGAAACCGGGCGGAAGTCCGAATCTGCAAGCGGTAGACGGGCATAGCTTAAGACGTGTTGACACTTTTTTAGAGAATTGGGCCCATGCAGCTCTCCGAATCATTCGGAGCACTCTATTGAACGCCACTTGACAGTAGCTAAATTGCTGGTTTCCGTCTGCCCACTTTGGCACACTCACGCAAGGAGAAAGCGCAGATAAGACCATTCAAACCATTCGACTAGGGCCAGATCCCCGTAAGTCGGGAAATCCGAAGGCAACACGCTTCCCCCCTGCTCCCAGCAAGAGGCGAGAATTTGCATGCCGGAGTATAATGAAGGTTTCGGCGGTGGCTACCGGACCGGCAGGAGACCCTTCCCATGAATTTCAAGCTGCACAGCAGCTATCAGCCCCGCGGCGATCAGCCCGCGGCCATTGAGCAGCTCACTCGCGGCCTCGAAGCCGGCGAAAAGCACCAAGTCTTGCTCGGCGTCACCGGTTCCGGCAAGACGTTCACCATGGCCAAGCTGATCGAGGAAGCCAACCGCCCCGCGCTGGTCCTGGCCCACAATAAAACGCTGGCCGCGCAGCTCTATCACGAGTTCAAAGGGTTTTTCCCCGAAAATGCCGTCGAATATTTTGTCAGCTACTACGATTTTTACCAGCCCGAAGCCTACGTTCCTTCCGCCGACATTTACATTGATAAAGAAGCCACCATCAACGACGAACTGGACAAGCTCCGCATGAGCGCAACGCGCTCCCTGTTCGAGCGCCGCGACGTCGTCATCGTCGCCTCCGTCTCCTGCATCTACGGCCTCGGCTCGCCCGAAGCCTACTACGGGATGCTCGTGATGCTGGAGAAGGGCCAGCAAATCCTCCGCGAAGCGCTGCTCCGCCGTTTTGTGGACATTCAGTACGACCGCAGCGAAGACTTGCGCCGCGGAACCTTTCGTGTGCGCGGCGACACCATCGAAATCTACCCGACCTATGAAGACCAGGGCTATCGTATCGAAATGTGGGGCAACCAGATCGACGCGCTTCGCCAGATCGATCCGCTGACCGGCGAAGTCCGCGCCGGCCAGGAAGATTTGACGCGCGTGCCCATCTACCCGAAAACACATTACGTCATGCCGCAGGAACAGCGCGATCGCGCCATCGTGAGCATTCAGGAAGAGCTCTGGTGGTGGAAGAAGGAAATGGAGAAGCAGGGAAAATTCGTCGAAGCCCAGCGCGTCGTCCAGCGCACCATGTTTGACATTGAGATGATGCGCACCATCGGCTACTGCCACGGCATCGAAAATTATTCACGCCATTTGAGCGGCCGCCTGCCGGGAGAAGCGCCACCCACGCTGCTGGACTACGTCCCGCAGGATTTCCTGATGTTCATTGACGAGTCGCACCAGACCGTCGGCCAGGTGCGCGGCATGTTCAACGGCGACCGCTCACGCAAGCAAACTCTGGTGGACTACGGCTTTCGCATGCCCTCGGCGCTGGACAACCGCCCGCTGACCTTTGAAGAATTCGAACACCGCATGAATCAGGTCGTCTACGTCTCCGCCACGCCCGGCCCATACGAGCTCACGAAGGCGGGTGGCGTTGTAGTAGAACAGGTGATTCGCCCGACCGGCTTGGTGGATCCGCAAGTAGAAATTCGTCCGGTGAAAGGGCAGGTGGACGATCTTCTCGAAGAAATTCGTGTGCGCTCGGAAAAAAACGAGCGCGTCCTTGTGACCACGCTAACAAAACGCATGGCGGAAGACCTCTCCGAATATTTTTCGGAAATCGGCGTGAAGTGCCGCTACTTGCATTCGGAAGTGGAAACGCTCGACCGCATCAAGATTCTGCGCGACTTGCGCCGCGGCGAATTCGATGTGCTCATCGGCATCAACCTGTTGCGCGAAGGCTTGGATTTGCCGGAAGTCTCGCTGGTGGCCATCTTGGACGCGGACAAAGAAGGTTTTTTGCGCAGCAACACGTCGCTGATTCAAACCATTGGCCGCTGCGCCCGCCACATCGAAGGCCGCGCCATTCTCTACGCCGACCGGCGGACGGATTCCATGAACCAGGCCATTGACGAAACCAACCGGCGCCGCACAAAGCAAGTCGCCTACAACAAGGAAAACAACATCACCCCGATGTCCATCATCAAGTCCGTGGACATGGAGCTGGCGAAGATCGTGGAAGCAGATTACGTGACCGTGCCCTTGGACGACGTAAGTCTCGATGCCGCCGCAGCGGGGATCAAAAGCGAAAAGCAACTCGCTGAAATGTTGCAACAGCTCGAAACGCAGATGCGTGAAGCCGCCAAGAAATTCGAATTCGAAAAAGCCGCGCAGTTGCGCGACCGCATCCGTTCGCTGAAGCAGAAAGACTTGGCCGGCATGTTTTCCGCAGAGAAGTCACCCGCAGCCGCAGAAGCAGCGAGTTAAACAACGCCACGCTTGAGTTCGTCGAGTGGATAAAACGTGTCGCGCCAGACGATGCCTCCTTGCCTGAGCGTCACCACCGTCGAGCGCAGCAGCATGTAAATCATGAGCAAGGCTCCCAGAGGGTGCGTCAACGCGTAGAGCGGCGAGATGCGCATGGTGACCGCGATCGCCGTGTGGAAGAGGAGAAGGACGGCGAGCGCAGCGGCTGCGAAGATGCGAATCCAGCCGTGGCCAAAGAGGACACCGAGGAATGGCGTGAGGTCCATCAGCAGAAGCCCTGCAACAGCCGCGGCCACCAAGGGCAGGCTGTAGCCGGCTGCGGCAAAGAAATTCTTCGTGACCCCGCGAACCAGATTGCCAACGCCCGCGTGCCAGCGAACCACCACGCTCTGTTGCGCGATTCCGACTCCGGAACGAAAACCGGACTGCTTGATGCTTTTTCCGAGCTTCATGTCATCAATCACCTCCATGGCCAGCCGCCGATGCGTTCCGCTGGCTTCATACGTGGAGCGCTTCACGAGTTGAAAAGCGCCGACTCCCACATAGAAGTGCGAATGCGGATTGCTCACGCGGTGCGGATCGCTGGCGAGCTGAAACATAAACGCAAAAAAAGTGATGAGCACCCTCTCCCAGAAACCGATCATCTCCACGTCACCGAAGAGCGTGAGATGATCCAGTTTGCGCTGCGCCGCAAGTGCGACGGCGCGGCGAAGTGCATCCGGTTGGAAGCGCACATCGGCGTCGGTGAACAACAACCAATCGCCAGTGGAAACTTCGAACGCTTTCTGCAGCGCGTGCGGTTTGCCGAGCCACCCCGGCGGCAGCTCGACGACGTGCACGACGCGAAGCCGAGGATGCGCGGCCGCGAAGTTGTCGAGGATGCGGCCCGTGGAATCATTCGAACGGTCGTCCACGGCGATCACTTCGAGATTCGGGTAATCAATTTCCATCAGCGTGGCGAGCGCCGCCGGAAGTTTTTCTTCCTCATCGCGGGCGGCAAAGAGCAATGAGATGCGCGCACAATCCCCATCAGCAGCAGGAGCAAAATCTCTCAGCCAGGGAAGCTGGGTTGCCCCATAGGCAACGCGAAGACCATGAGTGAGCCAGAAAAACGCGATGAATCCAAAAAGAACGAGTCCGAAAAGGTGCATGGAAATTGGTGTCGGCGTCAACCTCAGGTTATGCTAACACGAGATGGAAAAGACGCTGGCTATCGTCGGGGCCGGGCGCGTGGGACGCGCATTGGGACGCCGGTTGCGCGAGTTAGGATGGAGAATCGGCGCCGTCGTCGCGCGCAGCGAAGGGAACGCGCGGAGGGCAGTTCGCTTCATCGGAGCAGGAAAACCGCACGCCGGAACGACGCGGCAAATCCTCGCGTCGCGCGTGATCCTGATCACCACGCCGGATGACGAAATCGCGTCGGTTGCCCAAGATGTCGCGCGCATCGGCGCGGAAGAGTTGCGCGGGAAAGTGGTGCTTCATACCAGCGGCGCATTGGATTCGAGCGTGTTGAAAGAGGTGAAAGCCCAGGGCGCGACCGTTGGTTCGATGCATCCTTTACAAACGTTTAGCGGAATTTCCGTTCCTTCGCTGGAAGGAAGAGTGTTTGCGGTGGAGGGAGACACGCAGGCCGTTCGCGTGGCGCGTCAAATGGCACGCTCCCTCGGCGGTTCCGCCGTTCGAATCGCGGGAGAGAAAAAGGCTTTGTACCACGCGGCAGCGGCGATGGCCGCCGGAAACGTTCTCGCAGTCGAAGAAGCCGCCATGCAATTGTTGATTTCGCTTGGAATGAAACGCGGCGAAGCGCTGCGCGCACTGCTCCCGTTGACGCGGCAAGTGCTCGAGAATATGGAACGCCTGGGATCGCGCGCAGCGTGGACAGGACCGTTATCACGCGGCGATTATAAAGTGGTGAAGGCGCATTTGGCCGCGTTGCGCGAATGCGCGCCGGAATTCGCTGCTGCCTATGAAACGCTGAACCGGCTCGCCGCGCGCGTGCTTGCAAGAGACACGGCCGGAATGCTCGCTGAATTGGGGAAACTTTCGGAAGGGAAAAAAGCAAAGGCAAACGCCATGGGGAGCAACGCGTGAAACGACTACAGGTCGCAATTGAAAGTAAAACGCTGGCAAATGGATTGAAAGTGGTGATCGCGCCGGATACCACGGCGCCGGTAGTCACCGTTGGCGTGTATTACAAAATTGGATTCCGCCTGGAGCCACAGGGCAGGAGCGGCTTCGCGCACCTGTTCGAACACATGATGTTCCAGGGTTCGGCAAACGCACCGAAGATGCAGCACATCAAGCTGATCAATTCCAGCGGCGGCACGCTGAACGGCTCGACGTCGTACGACGTAACCAACTATTACGAAGCGGTGCCTTCGAACGCGCTGGAGCGCGTGCTGTGGCTGGAAGCCGACCGCATGCGCGCATTGAAAGTGGACGACGAGAACCTGAAAAATCAGCGTGACGTCGTGAAAGAAGAAGTCCGCGTCAACGTGATGAACCAGCCGTACGGCGGATTTCCATGGCTGGACATGCCACCAGTGGCCTTCCGCAATTGGGCCAACGCCCACAACTTTTACGGCGATTTCGCCGATCTTGATGCCGCAGATCTGAAGGATGTGCAGGCATTTTTCAAAACGTACTACGTCCCGAACAATGCGGTGCTGTTGATTCTCGGCGACGTGAAAGGGGAAGACGGCCTCGCACTGGCGGAAAAATATTTTGGCAATATACCTTCCGGAGCCGCTCCGCCATTCGCCGATCCAAGCGAACCGGAGCAACACGAAGAGCGGCGCGGCAGCGTGGAAGAAAAGTTCGGCACTTTGCCTGCAATGGCCATCGGATACGGAATGCCGAAGCGCCGGACGGCTGATTGGTACGCGATGGCGCTCCTGGACCAGGCGCTCCACGGCGGAAGAGCGGGGAGGATGTATCGCGAACTGGTCCTCGAAAAACAAATCGCGGTGGACGCCGACGGCGGCGTTGACGACATTTTCGGATACAACGGGCCCACGCAGATGACTACGAAGATCATGCACAAGCCGGAGTATTCGAGCGACGCCACCCTGGCGGCATTCGATGTTGTGATTCGCGAAGTGCGAGAGCACGGCATCAGCGCAGATGAGCTAGAGCAACTGAAAGTGAAATGGCGCTCAGATTATTACGCGACGCTCGAAGGCGGCCGGGGCGGCTCCATGCCGAAGTACGGGCTGATGCATTTGCTGGCGTGCTTCACCCTCTTTGACAACGAACCGCAGCTCGTGAACACCATCCTCGACGGATTTCTTGCAGTGACGCGCGAGGAAATCCAAGCCGCCGCGAAAAAATACTTGCGAAATGAAAAACGCGCGCTTGTCTTTCGAACGCCGGTGAAAGCCAGCACCAAGGAGGCCGCGTGATGGCGACGCGCACGGTGGAAGTTGCCACGGGCGTGCCAGGTCTTTCCGCGGAGCGCGCCGTGACCTGGCCGAAGCGCACCAAGACGCAGCTTTCGAACGGCCTCGAAGTAATTCTCGCGGAGTCGCATACAATCCCAAAATTTCATGGCGAACTCTTCTTTCGCTCGGGAAACGCCGCGGTTGCGGATCGCGCGCCAGGGCTCGCAGAAATGACGGCCACCGTCGTTCGAACGGGAACAGCGAAACGCGTGAGCCGCCAGATCGAAGAAGACTTGCGGCGCATCGGCGCCGATCTTTCTTGCGCAGCCGGAATGGACACCAGCGCAATTTCGTTTGCCGGATTGTCGGAATTTGCGGAACCGCTTCTCGGTTTGGTGAACGAACTGGCGCGGGATGCCGCGTTTCCGGAACCCGAATTCGAACGCGAACGACGGCAAAAACTGGAAGAAGTGAAACTGGAACGCGCGCAGCCTGGATTTCTGGCCAGCGAACGCTTGCGAAAAGTTCTGTTCGGCGCGCATCCCTACGCGCAGATTTCGCCGAGCGAACAACAAGTGGCCGCGTACAAACGCGAAGATTTGCAAACGGTCTACCGTGAATCGTACAGGCCAGGAAACGGGCTGCTCATCCTCGTAGGAGATTTCGATCCGCAAGCAATGCTGAAAAACATTGAAAAAGTGTTTGGCGCATGGATTGGCAAAAAACCCGAATCAAGAATGGCCGCAGCGCCAGCGAATCCGCGCGGGCGGCGCGTGTATCTCGTGCATGTACCTGGAGCGGTGCAAACGCAAATTCTGGCAGGATGCCATGCCATCACGCGCAAGCATCCGGACTGGGTGAAGCTGGGATTGACGAACAGTTTGTATGGCGGAGCGTTCAACTCGCGATTGGTGATGAATATTCGCGAGGACAAGGGTTATACCTACAGCCCGCGCAGCGGAGTCAGTGCGCTGCGCCAGCATGGATATTTCTCGGTTTCGGCGGCGGTGCGCAACGACGTTGTGGCGGCTTCACTCACGGAGATTTTCTACGAGATGGACAAGCTGCGTTCGCTGCCGGTGCCGGAGGCGGAACTTGCCGACGCGCAAAATTATCTGAGCGGCGTATTCTCCATGGGCCTTGCCACGCAGGATGGTTTGCTGTCGCAATTCTCCACGGTGGCCCTGAACGAATTGTCCGACGACTATCTCGAAACCTATCGCCAAAAAGTCCGCGCACTCACGCCGGATGATTTGCTCGCGACGGCGCGAAAATATCTGGACTCGGCAAACATGCAAATCGTCGTGGTTGGCGACCGCGCGCAAATCGAATCGCAGGCCCAACTCTTTGGCGAGCTCGAAGTCTTCGATGCACAGGGCAAGCATTTGGATTGATAGTATACTTCTATAATTATTGATTGATATAACTACCGGGAGTAATATATTTCGGTAATGATGCCACGCCTCCCTTTCGCCCGGTTTTCCTGCCGATACTTCTCATTGGGCTGCTGTTTTCATCGGTAGCGATTGCAGGAAAGAAAAAGCCGCCGGCGCAGCTGGCGAACATCAATACGGCGAATTCGGAGCTGTTGCAGTTGGTGCCGGGGATCGGGCCGGCGACGGCGGACAAGATTGTGCAGATGCACAAGTCCTATGGCGCGTTCAAGAGCGTGGACGATTTGCTGGCGATTCGCGGCTTGGGCCCGAAGCGCCTCGAAAAAATGCGCAAATATTTGACAGTCGGAAAACCGGGAGCGCAACATGCGACTCCGGCAAAAGCTTGTTCGGGCTGTGCAAAGCCGAAGACAGCGCCGACGAATTCTCCTCCCAAAGCAGCAGCACCCTCCACGACTGAGTCGCCTGATACCGAGCCGGCAGAGCCACCGCTGTGGACGCCGAAAGGAAAGCAGTTTCCTCGCTGTGCTCGGAATGACAGATTCCCCAGGAATCACGCGCAGAGATGGACGAAGTGTGCGGCGTCATAAAATTTGGTGGGTGGGTTTGGGTTGGTCGATGCGGAGGGGAACTTGGTCGGCGATGCGGATACCGTAGCCTTCGAGGGCGACTACTTTTTTGGGATGGTTAGTGAGGACGCGAATGTCCTTGAGGCCGAGATCGATCAGGATTTGCGCGCCGATGCCGCTTTCGTGTTGGACCATGCGCTGGCGGGCGGGCTCGCGGTCGAGCTGGCCGCGCTGATGAAAATGAATTTGCGGGAGCGCGCCGGGCTCTTCGGCAGTTTCGACGGTGAAGCCGCGTCCGGTGTGATGGAGATAGAGAAAGACGCCGCGATTTTCCTTGGCGATGGCGGCCAGCGAGCGCGAGACGAGTTCGCTGCAATCGCAGGCGGTGGAACCAAAAACGTCGCCCGTGAGGCAGTGCGAGTGCACGCGGACGAGGGCCGGTTCCGCGCCAACAAGTTCGCCGCGAACTAGCGCGATGTGCTGGTCGTGGTCCACGTCGCTGGAATAAGCGATCATGCGAAAATCGCCGTAGCGCGTGGGAAGAACGGCTTCGGCGACGCGGCGGACGTAGCGCTCATGCTGCATGCGATAGCGGATGAGGTCCGCGACCGTGAGCATCTTCAGGTGGTGTTCCCGGCAAAACTCGATGAGCTGTGGCACGCGGGACATGGTGCCGTCCTCGCCCATGATTTCGCAGATGACGCCGGCGGGAGTCAGCCCGGCGATGCGCGCGAGATCCACAGAGGCTTCCGTCTGGCCGGCGCGGACGAGAACTCCGCCATTGCGCGCGCGCAGCGGAAAGATATGGCCGGGGCGCGCGAGATCCTGCGGCTTCGTTTTTAGGTCGATGGCGGTAAGAATGGTGATGGCGCGGTCGGATGCGCTGATGCCGGTGGTGACGCCGACGCGCGCGTCCACGGCTTCGGTGAACGCGGTGCCATGGACGGACGTGTTGATCGGGGACATGAGCGGGAGGTGGAGCTCGTCGCAGCGCTCTTCCGTGAGCGGGAGGCAGATCAGGCCGCGGCCGAATTTGGCCATGAAGTTGATGGCGTCGGGGGTGATCTTTTCTGCGGCCATGGTGAGGTCGCCTTCGTTTTCGCGGTCCTCGTCGTCCACGAGGACGATCATGCGGCCCTGGCGAATTTCTTCGACGGCTTCCTCGACGGTGGCGAATGGGGAGTAGTTTTCAGTCATAAGTAGTTCGTTTTATGTTTCTTCCGCATGATATCACCGGTGGCGGCGGAAAGAGTTGACAGTCCACAGTTGACAGGGGTCAGTCGGGGAACGAAGAGCGGGAGCAGGAGTCCGACCCCTTTCAGGTCCACGATTCTAGAGCACTTATCAAACGGCATCGCATGCGATTTGGGGCGGAGGGAATGATGAAGGGTGGATGGAAGATGGACAAAAAAGGAAACGTCAATGCCCCCAGGTGCGACACCGGCACCCGGGGCACCCGGCACACGGAAAAAACCGCCGAACCCAGGCAGCTTCACGTCAACTTGCGCTGGCTGGGCCTCGGCGGCTAAGAGTACCTGCCTATCCCAGCTATCCTTTCACCGGAATGGTGACCGGCTTGGCCAGCTTGAACGTCAACTGGCTCTTGGCCGTAACTACTTTTACGTCCTTGTTGGCCTTCGGATTATCGCCATCCCTAGCATCGTTAGCATCGTTTTTAGGCTGGCTCTTCGGTCCGGTGATCGAATTGGTGTCCAATGGGTAGGACTTCCCGTGGATGAGCACCGAAGCGAGCGTCACCTTCAGTTCGTGCTTTTTCACCTTGACGATCCGGCAGGTTACTTGCGCGCCCTTCGGAATCACCGTCTTTCCATCCACCTCTATCGGCGTGGTCAGACTGGCGGTAAAAGTGTCACCGACCTTGTTCTTGTCCGTGGCCAGCGTTTGTCTTGTGGCCGCGCTGATCGCTGTGCCTTTCGGGACGGTGACCAGTATTGGCTCCGGCACTTTCGCTGCGGGGGCAGCTTTTGCGGCGACGGCAGGTTTTGCCGTGGCAGCAGGTTTTGCTGTCCCGGCTTGCTTGGCCGTGTTGCCGGCTTCATCCGTGGCCGCATTGGAGCAGCCCGCCGCCGTCAAAACGGCTGTCGCTGCCAAAGCAAGCCAGTGCTTCCGATGCAATTGAGAATGGAACATTTGACACCTCCAAAGGGCTACCCTTGGGGTGAATGGGATGAGGTGGCTGGTTGGACCCTTCACCGGTCAAAACGTATAGACCAACAGCGAAACGGCGGGTATCCCTTACCTTCCCTAAATCCTATAGAATCCGCCAGCCGGTGTCCCTGCGGTTCTCAGGAGCGCGTTTCCATCCCAGCACCGGCCGGTTGGCCAGTACTCCGAGCCTCGTGGTCTTGGCAGTGAAGATCAGGGAAGAGGTACGTTAGGCAGGAAAGCCTTCTCAAAGCTCCCCGCGTAGAGGATGGACTTCGGCGCCCGCCGGCTTGGTGGGATGGTGGCCGTCCTCTTGCTGCCACTTCTGCGCCAGAGCGTTAAGGTGCCCATTACCTTGCCGATGTCCTTCATGCGCTTGGTGATGCCGTAGGTGACCGACGGAGGGATGGTCGGCTCGTAGTCGCGGAAGACGAAGCCCTTTCGCTCCAGGACGCGGAGGCGCACTGCCAGCCACCCTGGATCGGCAATTCCCCAGAACTTCCTTCTTAAACGGGCCGGGCACGAGCGGAAGAGCGAGCTGCCCGGGCAATCCTTGAAATAGCGGGGAGGATTAGGCAGGATTTGTGCTCACGAAGCGAGGTGGGCGATGGCTTGCAATCCTGAAGAATTGAAGCATGTGCCGCTGTTTGCGTTGCTGGATGACGACGAGAGGGCGGTGCTCGCGGCGCAGGTGCAGATGAGGAAATTTGCGCCGCGGCAGCGCATTTACAAGATGGGGGACTCGAGCGGGCAGGCTTACGTGATGGTGACGGGACGCGTGCGCGTCACTACGGTGGACGAGGACAATCAGGAAGTGGTGGTGGATGAACCGGGGCACGGCGAATTTTTTGGCTTCGCGTCCATGCTGGAGCAGACGCCGCATCAGACGAGCGCGGTGGCGCTGGAGGAGACGGAATGCCTGGAAGTCACGCGCAACGATATCGGCGTGCTGCTGCAGCGCAAGCCGCATGCGGGGATGGATATGTTGACGGTGATCGGGCGGCAGTTCCATGCATCGCAACGCCTGGTGCGGCTGCGCGCGAACCGCCATCCGAACGAGGTGATTGAAAAGGAAGCGACGTTTGGGGAGCGAGTGTCCGACTCCGTGGCGCGCTTTGGCGGATCGTGGTTTTTTATTATTACGTTTCTGATCTTGTCTTCGATTTATATCGCGGTAAACGTGTACCTGAAGCGGTCGGCTTGGGATCCTTATCCATACATTCTTCTGAATCTTTTTCTTTCGCTGCTCGCGGCCATTCAGGCTCCGGTGATCATGATGAGCCAGAACCGCCAGGACACGAAAGACCGGTTGCGGAGTGAACTGGATTTTGATGTGAACCGGCGGGCGGAAACGGAAATCCAGGGGCTGGCGCGGAAAATGAATCTGTTGGGCGACCAGATCGCGGACCTGGAAGATCTGGTGCGCAAAAGAGTGTTTTAAGAAGAGTTAGAAGGCTTTACGTGCGTGCCAAGTTCCGCGTGTGCCGGTGAGGCTTGGGGAATCATCTAAGGTATGGAGCGCCGAGACATCGACTAAATCTAGCATGTTGCGTCCGGCGCAGGAGCTTTGGATGATTCCGTTCTCAGTGCTCGATCTTGCGCCTGTTTGTGCAGGCGCGACCCCGGCCGACGCCTTCCGCAACACCTTGGAACTTGCTCGGCACGCAGAACAATTGGGGTACCGGCGCTACTGGCTGGCCGAACACCATAACATGCCGGGGATCGCCAGCGCGGCAACGGCGGTAGTGATTGGATACGTGGCCGGAGGAACGAAGACCATTCGCGTGGGGGCCGGCGGAGTGATGCTGCCGAATCATGCGCCGCTGGTCATTGCAGAGCAGTTCGGCACGCTGGAATCGCTGTATCCCGGGCGGATCGATCTCGGCCTGGGGCGCGCGCCGGGAACGGATATGGCGGCAACGCGGGCGCTGCGGCGCGACAGCAAGGCCACGGGCGATGAATTCCCGCAAGACGTGGAGGAGTTGCAATCATATTTCGAGCCCGCTGAACCGGGGCAGCAAATTCGAGCGGTTCCGGGCGCAGGGCTGCGAGTACCGATCTGGCTTCTGGGATCGAGTTTGTTCAGCGCGCAACTGGCGGCAATCAAGGGGCTGCCGTTCGCGTTCGCGTCTCATTTTGCGCCCGCGGACATGATGCAGGCGCTGGCGCTGTACCGAAGGCGCTTCACGCCTTCGAAGCAGCTTGATCGGCCGTACGCCATGCTGGGGGTGAATGTGATCGCGGCTGCCACGGACGCGGAAGCGCGGCGGCTATTCACTTCGCATCAGCAAGCCTTTGCACTGCTCCGCCGCGGAACGCCGGGGCAGATTCCGCCGCCGATCGACAACATCGAAACGTTTTGGAGTCCCGCGGAGAAGGCCATGGCCAGCCAGTCGCTGGCGTGCTCGTTCGTTGGTTCGTCGATGACGGTGGAGCGCGGACTGAGCGAATTCCTCGAGGTTACGAAGCCAGACGAACTGACCGTCGCGGGGCTCATTTACAACCAGGCCGCGCGGTTGCGATCTTATGAAATCGTGGCCGAGGTGCATGACCGAATGGCTTCGGAAGCGGACAAAGTGGGAGTACCGGCCGCAGGCAAGGCGAGTTCCTAGCCGCAGTAAAAGTAGCAAACCCTCACAGAAAAGAAAAAGGGCGGCCATGAGGACCGCCCTTTTAGGATTGAGGTTGTGGGCGAGCTGGTAAAGCGACGCCCGAGCACAGGCAGGAATGCCTGTGCTACTTGGGTTTAGTACATGCCTCCCATGCCGCCAGCGCCGGGGGCTCCGGCGGCGGCGGCCTTCTTGTCGTCTTCCTTGATGTCGGCGATGAGGGCTTCAGTGGTGAGCATGAGGCCTGCGATGGAGGCTGCGTTCTGCAGCGCGAGGCGGGTGACCTTAGCTGGGTCAATGATGCCCATCTTGATCATGTCGCCGTACTCGCCGGTCTCGGCGTTGAAGCCGAAGTTCTCTTCCTTGGAATCGCGGATCTTGCCGATCACAACGGCGCCTTCATGGCCGGCGTTGAGCGCGATCTGGCGGGAAGGCTCTTCGAGTGCGCGGCGCACGATGCCTGCACCAACGGCTTCGTCATCGTGGAGCTTGAGCTTCTCGACGACCGAGATGCAGCGGAGCAGCGCCGAGCCGCCGCCGGGGACGATACCTTCCTCGACAGCCGCGCGGGTGGCGTGCATAGCGTCTTCGACACGCGCCTTCTTTTCCTTTAGCTCGGTTTCGGTGGCTGCGCCGACTTTAATGACGGCGACGCCGCCGACGAGCTTGGCAAGGCGCTCCTGGAGCTTTTCCTTGTCGTAGTCGCTGGTGGTGTTCTCGATCTGCGAGCGGATCTGCTTGACACGGCCTTCGATGTCCGCGGACTTGCCGGCGCCTTCGATGATCGTGGTGTTGTCCTTGTCGATGACGACCTTCTTGGCGCGGCCGAGGTCCTCAAGCTTCACATTCTCAAGCTTGATGCCGAGGTCTTCGGTGATGGCCTTGCCGCCGGTGAGCGTGGCGATGTCTTCGAGCATGGCTTTGCGGCGGTCGCCAAAGCCAGGAGCCTTGACGGCAGCGCACTGCAGCGTGCCGCGGAGTTTGTTCACCACGAGGGTGGCAAGGGCTTCGCCTTCGACGTCCTCAGCGACGATCAAGAGGGGCTTGCCCATCTTGGCGGTCTGCTCGAGGAGAGGAAGGAGATCCTTCATGGAGCTGATTTTCTTTTCGTGGATCAGGATGCGAACGTCTTCGAGGACGCATTCCATGCGATCCGGGTCGGTGATGAAGTAGGGCGAGAGGTAGCCGCGGTCAAACTGCATGCCTTCGACGACTTCGAGGGTGGTCTCCATCGTCTTGGATTCCTCGACGGTGATGACGCCATCCTTGCCGACCTTCTTCATGGCCTCGGCGATGATGCCGCCGATTTGCTTATCGTTGTTGGCAGAAATGGTGCCGACCTGGGCGATCATGTCGCCCTTGACGTCTTTGTGAAGCTTCTTGATCTCTTCGACGGCGACTTCGACGGCCTTCTCGATGCCGCGCTTGAGAGCGGTGGGGCTGGCGCCGGCGGCGACAGTCTTGACGCCCTCGCGGAAGATGGCCTGAGCGAGCACGGTCGCGGTGGTCGTGCCGTCACCGGCAACGTCGGAAGTCTTGGAAGCGACTTCGCGGACCATCTGCGCGCCCATGTTCTCGAGGGGATCGCGGAGTTCGATTTCCTTAGCCACGGTCACGCCGTCCTTGGTGATGATCGGCGCGCCGAACTTCTTT
>Ga0307477_10000422_pt1 | contig 48195 bp, 42 predicted proteins | sample atmos_gasesECM2C_FD_203316 | JGI IMG/M metagenome (GOLD analysis project Ga0307477, IMG submission 203316) | Hardwood forest soil microbial communities from Morgan-Monroe State Forest, Indiana, United States - atmos_gasesECM2C_515 | ecosystem: Environmental > Terrestrial > Soil > Temperate... | reverse complement strand
GCCGAGAGTTACGGTTCCGGTGTTGCCCAGTCCGGTGGCGCCTCCACCGAAGCCGTGCCTCCCGCTTGCGGGCCAGGTGACCGAGTTTGGCCGACTCGCGCAATCGGAGTTAATGAGCGGTTGGAAGTTTTCGATCATACCTCAGCCTTGAAGTTAATCGAATGGAGATGGGGCTTGCCACCGCTGACGGCGCGAGATGCATCTAGCGATGTGGGGAACCTGGCGACCGCCCTCAACCTGACTAAGCCGAGAGTTACGGTTCCGGTGTTGCCCAGTCCGGTGGCGCCTCCACCGAAGCCGTGCCTCCCGCTTGCGGGCCAGGTGACCGAGTTTGGCCGACTCGCGCAATCGGAGTTAATGAGCGGTTGGAAGGTTCGTTAAGTGAAAATGCCGTTCGAGAAGCGGCGCGGGAGGCTTCGACGCTCGCGCCGCACGTCTGAGCCCAGACGCGAAACTCACAGCGGCAGAGCGCTCGGGAAGCGTTTTTGGAAGTCGAGGAGACCGACCCATTCCGGCGTAATCGTGATTCGCACCATCTCTTGAATCATGGTACCCATCTGCTTGACCCATGCCTTTCCTTGCTCGCTTCCGAAATAGCGATCGGCAGCAATGGCATATTCGGGAACGATACCTTTCACGGTTTCGAGTCGCGCCGTACCTCGCACCATCAGCACCTTGTGGGGGAAAGTGTTGTCGTCAATCGTAAGGGCCACCTTGGGATTCTTCGCGAGCGCTTTCAGTTTGGGAGCCTTCGGTGGAGTCGCAAGCACAAACTCCCGCTCATTCCAATGGAACCAAATTGGTACGACCCGGGGCGTGCCGTCGGTCCAGACATAGGCCAGACGCGCAGGAATTCTTGACTGCAATAATTCCTTCGAGGCTGGGTGCTGCAAGAGTTGGAGTTCGCCCTGCCTCACAGGCATGATACACGCTCCATCATTCACACTACGCATCTTCACACAACTAGGAGTGGCGCGCCGATTTGAAGATCGCGAACACCGCTCCTTGCGGGTCGGCGATCACCGACATGCGGCCAACTCCTTCCATCGTCATGGGCTCGAGCTGGAGATTGGCGCCCGTTTGTTTGGCCTTCGATGCGGAAGCATCAACATCATTGACCTGGAAGTAGGCTAGCCAGTGGGGCGGCACTCCAAGCTTGCGATGGACCCCGGGCGGAATGCCTCCGATAAAATGCTCGCCATTCTTGATGTGCAGATAGCCGGACGGATCTTTAGGGTCCGAGATCAACTGCCATCCGAAGAGGCCAGCGTAAAAGTCAGACGCGCGTTTTGGGTCGGGCGTGCTCAGATCGGCCCAGCAGAGCGTGCCGGCGACTTGGGCGATTCCGATTCCGGTGCTCTTGTTGGCCTGCCAGACGCAGAAAATCGCGCCGGTGGGGTCCTGGATGACCGCCATGCGGCCCGCGTCCATGACATCGAAAGCGGGAGCAAGGATTTTGCCGCCCAGTTGCTGCGCCTTGGTTGCTGCTGCGTCGGCGTTCTCAACTGTGATGTAGATCATCCAGTGCGGAGGCACGCCCTGCGAGCGCTCGTCGGGACGCAGGGCGCATCCGGCGGCAGCATCGCGGCCCTGAAGTTTGAATATAGTGTAAACACCGTCAGGACCCATCGGCATGTCCTGCGGATTCCAGCCGAAGAGCGCGCCGTAGAAGTTCTTGGCAGCGTTCTGATCGGTGGCGTGGAGTTCAATCCAACAGAAGGAGCCGGCGGGGTGCTTGTCGACGTTTGTCATAGCGGCAGAAGTTTACACCAAGTCGCCGCGGCGGGTCGTCAAGGATAATGAAAGAATCATCCCACCAGCGAGGCGGTGGAGCAACGGGCGTCTCGCCCCTCCAGCCCTGCCGGGGACACCCGGCGCTAACTTCGCTTCAGCGCAGGTTCTTCCCCACCCAATCTTCAATTCGACCAAGGGCTTTGTTCAGGTTCTCCAGCGAATTCGCCACGCTGAAGCGGAGATAGCCTTCTCCATATTCCCCAAACGCGGTGCCGGAGAGGCAGGCGACGCCCGCTTGTTCGAGCAGCGCGTCGGCGAGCTTTCTTGACGACCAGCCGGTCTTCGTAATGTTGGGGAAGGTGTAGAACGCGCCTTTCGGCATACGGGAGGAGAAGCCTTTGATCCTGTTCAGGCCCGCGACGAAAGCATCGCGGCGGCGCTTGAACTCGGAGCTCATCTTGTCGACCGAGGACTGATCGCCGCGCAACGCTTCAATTCCGGCGATCTGCGTGAAACTGGCGGTACAGGAATTCGAGTTGGTCACGAGACGCGAGATATTCACCGCGAGATCGGGCCGCATTACGCCGTAGCCCAGACGCCATCCGGTCATGGCGTAGGTTTTGGAAAAGCCGTCGAGCAGAATGGTGCGCTCCTTGAATCCGGGCACGCTTATGATGGAGAAGTGCTCGCCTTCGTAGATGAGGCGGCTGTAGATTTCGTCCGAAAGAATGAGGATGTTGCGGTCGCCGATGGCCTCAGCTACTTCGAAAATGTCTTTCCTGGTGAGCACGCCTCCGGTCGGGTTGTGCGGCGAGTTCAGGATGATCAACCTTGTACGGTCGGTAATCAGCGATGCCAGTTCTTTGATGTCAATGGAAAAGTCGAGCTCTTCGCGGAGAGGAATAGGGGTCGCCTTGCCGAGCGAATACCTGATCATCGACTCGTAGATGGGGAAGCCGGGATTGGGGTAGATGACTTCATCTCCAGCATCAATTAACGCCAGAATCGTAAAGAAAATAATCGGCTTGCCGCCTGGGACAACAACGACCTCTTCGCTAGAAACCGGGATATTGCGGGTGCGGCTTACATAGTCGGCGATAGTCTGGCGCAACTCGGGCAAACCTGCGGCGGGGCCGTAGTGGGTCCAGCCTTTGTGAAGAGCGTCGACACCGGCTTCGATGACATTGGCAGGCGTGTCGAAGTCGGGTTCGCCGATTTCGAGGTGGATGATTTCTTTGCCCTGTTTCTCGAGCTGGCGGGCGCGGTTCAGGACTTCAAAGGCGGTTTCGGTGCCGAGCCTCGACATCCGGCTGGCAAGACGTAATTCGAGTTGAGTTGTGGCTGGCATAGCAGCGATGAAATTATAACGCCAGGATAAGGTCAGAGGTCAGAGGTTAGATTGCAGAGGTGAAAATCTTCTGAGGACGGCCTGGGATAGATTTCGATTCTTACCTCTGCAATCTAACCTCTGACCTCTGCAATCATTCGGAGATGGTGCTCTCTTCGCTCTGCGCTCGCAGGATGCGATCGACGGAGTACGGGGCGCGCTGGGCGGGCTCGTGGTAATGCCGGACCTGCATTTCTCCGAGCAGGCCGACGGCGAGCATATTCAGGCCCGCGAGCAGCAGGACAGCGGAGAACATCATCAGCGGGCCGTGCTGGGTCATGACATCGGCCTGGTGCAGCAGCTTCTGCAAAATCAGCCAGCCGGAGATTCCGCAGCCCGCCATTATGCTGAACATCCCAACCGTGCCGAAGAAATGCAACGGGCGGGAAAGATATTTGAGCAGGAAGCGGATCGTGATGAGATCGAAGAACACGCGGAAAGTGCGCGAGATTCCGTAGTGCGATGCGCCGCGTTCGCGGTTCACGTTCTTGATCGGTACTTCGACGATCGACGCGCCGTGCCATGAGGCCAGAGCGGGGATGAAGCGGTGGAGCTCTCCGTAGAGCGGAACCTGTCCTAGAATCTCGCGGCGGTAAGCTTTAAAAGTGGTGCCGAAATCGTGGATGTCGACGCCGCTCAACTTGGCCATCAGCCAGTTGGCGCAGCGCGACGGGAAGCGGCGCAGCCAGAAATTATCGACGCGATTCTTGCGCCAGCCGCTGACGATGTCGTAGCCCTCGGCAATTTTCTCGAGGAACAACGGGATGTCTGCGGGATCGTGCTGCAAATCGCCATCCATGGCGATGATGTATTCTCCGCGGGCGTGGTCAAAGCCAGCAGCAAGGCCGGCGGTCTGACCGAAATTACGGCGCAGCTTGACGATGGTCACGCGGCTGTCTACGGCGGCAATCTCGCGCAGCAGCGGAAATGTGCCGTCGATCGATCCATCATCGACCAGCACCATCTCGAAGGTCTCGCCGCTCGCCTCCATCACCGACTTAAGCCGCGCGTACAGGTCGGTGACATTCTCCTGCTCGTTATGGAGCGGGACTACGATTGAATATTTGAGCACAGTGTTTTGTATTATACGGGAACGGGCGTAAGGTCGAAGTGACTTCCGTGAGGCGGGGCCACATTCTCAGGGCTCCTGCGTTCCGGGCAATGCTGCGATCTGTACTACGACATCTGCTGCGACATCTGCCGCGACCTCCGGACTGCCCGGCGCGCCATTCTTGCGCGTTTTTTTTGCAAGAGTGGGATTCCACGACTGCGGATTCCGTGGCAGGGCGGGAGCCCGTCGCCCCGCCGATGTTTACTACCTGGTACCCCCACCCCCCTCCCCCCTGGTCTCCTAGAATCATAGAGTTGGCGGGAATTTTTTGCTTTGGTCTTTGAATCCAAAGGACTTACAGGTAAAGTCTTTCAGGAATAAGGACTTACGGGATTGTCAAACCCGCATGTCCTATTGACACGTTGGGCCATGAAAATGGTCGGTCCCGCTCGGACCACTCTGTTGTTGTCAAAGATCGTCCCCGCCTATGCGGGCCCTCCTGAGAAGTATTTTCGAAGCAAAGAACGCTGAGATGGTTTTGGGGTGGACCCGTCTTTCGAGACGGGCGCGCGCTTCGCTGCCCAATCAGGACCATTGTTACATTTGGCGAGTGGGTGTCTGTGATGTGCGTACGGAATTTTGGTGATGAAACATGGCCAGACGTGGCCACTCGCCCGTCGTCATGAAGGAGGCTCAAAAGACCCGCCCAAGCAGAGCTTGGACTGGGCACCCTTTAGAATTTGAAAAGGAGTAGAGTGGGTCACCCGTCGATGAAAGTGTGTCAGTTCATTCAACCAAGCAATCTAAAATTGTCAAACGCCAAAAAGATGTTGCGAATGCCACTCGCGGTTTGATGGAGCATTTCAACGACCGGCTTACCTTTGACAATCTCAGGCTCTCCGAACGCTATCTCGATGGGAAACTGCATATTCTCATGCAATTCCGATATGGGCAAAATGTCAAGTACGTGGCCAGCTTCCAACGAGAGATGCCTGACGCCTTGCTTCAAAAACATTCTAGGATCGTTGATCTCTGGAACGTTTTGGAGGACTCCAGCGAATTGATATCTGACCTTGGCAATTTCTGCAGGCGACATGCTATGGAGCCGATTCTGCGAAGTGACGGTGAGCAGCAGGCGGTGCTTATCAATATTGTTCAGGCACTGGATTTGCCAGAAGATTTCTCCGGTGCCTCCAGGGTACGCTTTGATCTCAGTGAGCGCTTTTACCGCCTCCGGCGTCAAACACTTTCGTATAGCCCTAATTCTGTCTTTAAATTCACGGGGGCGCTCACCTATCGGGAAATACACATGCTCAAAAGGTCCAGACGATTGTGTTCCAACACAAACCAAACGGTAGGCCAGATGGTCGAGGGCGCTCCTGAGATTCTGGATGGCGTCTCCGGTAATCAATGGAACGTCAGCGGGGATGGCTTCAACACTTCCGAGATAATAAAGGCGGTAGCTTCTGTCAGGCACATCTTGGGAAAGGATTGGATAGGCACCACCGTCAATAAATCTGCCCCAGAACTCTTTCAGTTTGAAAATGTGCTCTTGGGCCCGTTCTAATTTGGCCGTCAGCCTAATCCAGTCTTTGATCGGTGCTGCCATATTGCACGAGCATACTAACTAGGTTGCATTTCCTCGTGTGACACGGATAGCAGCGTCCGCACTACCGCATTGAACTTCTCGAACTCTTCATTTGTTTTTGTCATATAATCCTGCCGTCTTATGGACGCTCAATCTTTCCAACTGCTACTCGGCACGATTGCAGATCAACAGTACATGGTATATGTGCTCGTCAAGTTGTTGGTTGAGAAAGGCGTTTTATCCAGCGGCGAAGTGGAGGCTCGGATTGATCAAAAGGAACAGGTTGTGTTTCGTCATGACATGCTTGAGCATTTGGGTGCCATAGGTCTAAGAATCTCCTCAGATCAGCCTTCCACATCACCGACAGAACCTTCTTCCGCAGCTCCACAGGCAATGACGGGAGAGCCTGATCCAGGGTCGGAAAAGAAGTCTTGATATACCGATTGCAGCCTTGGAGAACCAGCATTAAACCTTCACAATTGAATAGTTTCATGTCTGACAAGGCTCTTAGATTTGCCACAACACGTCGCGTTTCCTCCACGTGTGGGTACTCTTCCCACCGCTGATTGCTGTGCTTCGCCCGGTATTTCATCATTTGACCTAACCAGTATGCGGCCAAGTCTGCGGCTTGAAGTGCCGGAACTCTCTTTGGATCTGAAAAAACCATGTCGTCACCCAAGAGACTGCGACACTGTATACGTGGATATGAATTCAACACTCTGTCGTAGAGTTCGAGCGCATGAGTCTGGTACTGATCTTGGCGGCTCATAATCGGAAATACTTTCTCTCCTATTGGCACGAACTGGGCAGACTGGATAATGCAGTTGTGAAACGGTATGTAATATGGGGTGTTCGGAGAACCAGTCGGTTTTCTCCACTTGGTACCATCGTGAAAACCGCCAGTCAGGTACCGTCTCTCGTCGGTGGTCAAGCGGAAAAATAATCTCGACTCTACGGTCGAGGAAAACAGGAATAAGTTGTACCCGTTGACGACATCGAAAAGAGAGGTAATGAACGAGTCTCGCTTACCAGTCTTCCAATTCTTGAATTTGTAACCGTCACCATAAAATTCAAGAGCGTGAAAGAACCTTTCGTCTTCTGGGATGTCTCGCATGAAGGCCCAGAGGACATGTCGCCAATCATGCTCGAACCAATCCCACTCTTCCTCACTCGCTACGTATCCCGCGATAGTGCAATAAGGATCTTCGCGGCGAATCCCCGCCTCATATACGCTTTGTACACAGCCAAACCTGCTTAACTCAGTCGCCCCATGCACAACTCGTGCGATTTGGGTAATCCAACTCTCTCCGACTCCCACCGGGAATCACCTATTCTTTCCCGGCAATCAATTGACTGTTCAGGGCAATCTCTGACATCAGTTCTCAGTTGAAATTCTCGGCCTTTTACCGAGAACCCGGGACGGTTCGGCAATGGTAGCCCCGGCAGGAATCGAACCTGCATAGTCAGTTTAGGAAACTGAAGTCCTATCCGTTGAACGACGGGGCCAGTGAGAAGACTGACAAATCAGGTTAGCAGGTTGCGAAACGGGTTGCCAAACTTGCGATCAGTCGGCCTCTTGCGGCGAACTGCAGATCCCTCCCCTTCGGCCTCGCTCAGGGTCGGGATGACAATTCATGAATGGGGGTGAACCTGTCATGAATGGGCGTGCACCGATCCGCCGCCGACGAAGTGGACGATTTCCAGACGGTCTCCGTCGTGCAATGGAGTCTGCGGCCATTGGTCGCGGGGCACGATCTCGCGGTTCAGTTCGATGGCTACGCGGTCTGGCTTCATGCCGAGCCCGGCTACGAGCGCGCCTAGAGTTTCGGCGGACGAGACTTGGGGTTCGCCATTGATTGTCAGCTTCATTGAATTCGTTTTCGCTGCGGGCAGCTGCCGAGCTTCGCTCGGCTTGGACGGACGAATGCGTCCGTCCCTACACGAGCGCTCTAGCCGGCGTTGCGCAGATTAAATTTGCGAGTTGCGGTTCGTCCTCCGAAACTTGCCTGTACGAGTACGGACGACTCGGCGAGCGACTTTTCGTCTACTTGAACGTTCATCTCGGCGCCGCCCTTGGCGTCGGTTAGAACCTGCGCGTAGTAGGGCGCGGCGTCTGGCCGGGCGAAACGGAGTGTCAGGCGAGCGCCTTCGACCGTGGCGCCTCCTTCGGTGACGCGGAGATGCATTGTCAGTGCGCCGCTCGTATGCACGGACCCGGCGTTGGTCCACTCGAGGTCAAGCTCTTTCACTGCCGCCAGCGTTTCGGGGGTGTCCCGCTTGTCGAAGATGGAATCGAGTTTGCCGGCACGGATGGCGTCGAGCACCTCGCGATGCAGTTCGCGGAGCATCTTCTCTCTGTCTTTATCCTGGTCTTTATCTTTATCTTTGTCCTGACTGTCGTTCTGTGCGGTGGTTTTCCCCTCCGCCGCGCTGGAGCCATAAGGAACCGCGCGCTTCCCGATGCAGCGACCTTTCACGAAGACTTGCGTTTGCAGCAAATGCTCGCCTTCGCGCGCTTCGCTCTGCACGTGGTAGATCGTGTCTTCGTGCCGAATGTCGGTATTGAAGCCAAAGATCATGCGGTTCGGACTCTCGCCGGTTGTGTCGACAGTCCTGTCAAGACAGGTTCTGCCGGATGAAACTACTGTTAAAACGACTGGTAGTGGGTCAGTTTGACGGACTCTCCCCCCAGCGGCTAAAGCCGCTATTGATTTGCGCAGTTACGGCACAGCTGAAGCCGTGCCCTTTCAGAGCAAAGTCAAACTGATCCCGCTACGAACGCGTACTTGGCTTGACACATCCGTCAGCCAAAATTAGTCTAGAACGTTTACTGTTGTGCTTGGCGCAAATTATATATACCTCCTCCTATGCCGGACAATTATTTCGCTCGCTACCTGCCCCTCCTGATGCACTTCGGCATCGCCACGGCCCTTGCGAGCGCGATTGTGACTCTTTCGTGGCTGATCGGGCAGCATAAGCCGAATCGGGCGAAGATGTCGCCCTATGAGTGCGGGGTTCAACCCATCGGCGATGCTAAGGGACGATTCTCCGTCAAGTTCTACCTGGTGGCCATGCTTTTTATTTTGTTCGACGTGGAAGCCGTTTTCCTTTACCCCTGGGCGGTCATCCTGCGCGAACTGAAGATGTTTGGCTTCTGGGAGATGATGGTGTACATCGCGATCGTGCTGGTCGGCCTCTTCTATGTATGGAAAAAGGGTGTACTCGATTGGGGACTGACGGCCGCTAAGCGGGGAGATGTCTGATGGCTCTTGCTCCCCCAATCACGGATATCGAGCAGTTGAAGTCGCATCCCGCGCTGGGCCGCCTGGTGGAGTGGAACGCGTCCGTGGTGCAGGCGGCGAAATTCGATCGCGACGAGCTTACGATCTGGATCGAGAAGGACTCGATCCGCGAAGTTTGCGCCATTTTGCGCGATTCTCCCGATTGCCCATTCAATTATTTGTGCGACGTGACCTGTGTGGATTGGTATCCCTCAGAGCCGCGGTTTGAAGTGGTTTATCATCTGCTTGCGATTGCGAAAAAAGAGCGCGTGCGTTTGAAGGTCCGCCTTGACGGGTCCAGTCCGGCGCTCGAATCGGTCACTTCGGTTTGGCCCTCGGCCAATTTTTATGAGCGCGAAGTGTTCGATCTGTTCGGAGTGCGCTTCTCCGGACATCCCAACCTGAAACGCATCATGATGCCCGACGACTGGGAAGGCCATCCTCTGCGGAAGGACTACCCCGTGGAAGGCTACCGGTAGGTCATGGCGCAATTTCCCACTGCTGTCGCTGAGCCCGACCAGGATTCGACGTTAGTCCTGAACATGGGGCCGCAACACCCCTCGACACACGGGGTTCTGCGGTTGGTGCTGGAAATTGACGGTGAGACCGTGGTGCGGGTTAAGCCGGAGATCGGCTTCCTGCATACTGGCATCGAGAAAACCTGCGAGGCCAAGTTTTATCAGCAAGTTGTGCCGCTAACGGATCGCATCGACTACCTCTGTCCGCTGACGAATAATCTCGCCTACTGCCTCGCGGTGGAGAAATTGCTGGGGCTGGAGATTCCTCCGAAAGCGCAGTGGATGCGGGTTCTGATGAATGAGTTGACCCGCATCAATTCGCACCTGGTCTGGCTGGGGACGCATGCCATGGATCTCGGTGCGATGACCGTCTTTCTGTATTGCTTCCGCGAGCGCGAAGATGTGCTGCGCTTTTTCGAGATGGTCAGCGGGCAGCGGATGATGACGTCGTATTTCCGCATTGGCGGCTTGGCGCTGGAGCCGCCCCTGGGATTCTTCGAAAAAGTGAAGAAGTTCGCCGACCGCTTCCCCGGGAACGTGGATGAGTATGAAGGCTTGCTGACCGGAAATCCGATCTTCACGATGCGCACCAAGGGCGTCGCCCACCTGAGCGCGGAAGACGCGATTGCTCTGGGCGCGTGCGGTCCAACGTTGCGCGGCAGCGGGATCGATATTGACCTTCGCCGCGACGCTCCCTACTCGGGCTATGAAAACTTCAAGTTCAAGGTGCCGGTGCGCACCGAAGGCGACGTGTTCGCGCGATATCTTTGCCGCGTGCAGGAGTTGCGGGAATCGATTGGCATGGTGCAGCAGGCGCTGGCGGGAATGCCGGAAGGACCTGTGAAAGCCGACGCGCCGAAGGTCGTGCTCCCCGACCGCGAAAAGATGAAGACGCAGATGGAAGCCCTCATCTATCACTTTAAGATCATCACGGAGGGCTTCACGGTTCCGGCGGGCGAGGTTTACCAGGCGATCGAATCGCCGCGCGGCGAGATGGGCTACTACGTCGTCAGCGACGGGACTGCGAAACCGTATCGCGTGCACATGCGTGGGCCGTCCTACGCGAATCTGCAGACGCTGGCCAAGATGTGCGAGGGGCAGCTGATTGCCGATGTGGTTGCAGCGATTGGAAGTATTGATGTGGTGTTGGGAGATATCGATAGGTAATGCGTTTTTCTGAACAATTCGAGACGCGGTTTGCGGAGATGCTGACGCACTATCCGACGAAGAGGTCGGCGCTTGTGCCTACGCTGCTCTATGCGCAGGATGAGGTGGGCAGTCTGAGTGATGAGGTGATCGCGGAACTGGCGCGGCGAATGGATCTGACCGAACTGGAAGTTCGCAACGTGATCAGTTACTACTCGATGCTAACCACCAAAGCCCGCGGGAAGTACAACGTGCAGGTGTGCACCAACATCGCTTGCATGCTCGTCGGTGGCGAGGAACTTCTTGAACACTGCGAGAAGAAACTTGGCATCGGCCACAAGGGCACGACGAAAGACGGATTGTTCTCGCTGGAAGAAGTCGAGTGTATTGGCGCATGCAGCTGGGCTCCGGCAGCTCAAGTGAATTACGACTTTCATGAGAACCTGACGAACGCGAAGATGGACCAGGTTCTTGATGACTACAGGAAGAAGGGAACGCAGTAAGACATCGGGCGATCTGGCCATCGGGTGATCTGACCATCTCAAGATCGCCCGATGACCCGATCACCCGATGACCCGATCAAAATGGCTTCGCTAGTTTCCCATCCCGATGAGGTACGCGTTATCTCGAAGCGCTTTGGACAGGGCGCTACGGATATCGATCGCTATCTCCAACTGGACGGCTACAAAGCTGTCCAGAAGGCGCTCACGATGCAACCGGACGCCATCATTAATGAGGTCAAAAATTCCGGTCTGCGCGGGCGGGGCGGCGCCGGGTTCAGTACGGGGATGAAGTGGTCGTTTGTCCCAAAGCAATCGGCCAAACCGAAATACGTGCTCTGCAACGGGGACGAGAGCGAGCCTGGCACCTGCAAGGACCGCCTGATTTTCGAACACGATCCGCACGCGGTCATTGAAGGCGTCATGATTGCCGCCCTCGCGGTCGGTGCTCATACGGGATACATTTACGTCCGCGGCGAGTATCGCTACTTGTTGGTCATCATGCAAAAGGCGCTCAAGGATGCTTATGCCAAAGGCTTCCTCGGCAAGAACATCTTCGGCAGCGGATACGATTTGGATATTTATTGGCACGGTGGAGCGGGCGCTTACGAAGTTGGCGAAGAATCGGCGCTGATGGAATCGCTCGAAGGCAAGCGCGGCATCCCGCGCATCCGTCCACCGTTCCCGGCCGTGGTCGGCCTGTGGGGCGGGCCGACCGTCATTAATAATGTGGAGACGCTGGCTGCCGTGCCACCCATCATTATGGGGGGCGCCGAGTGGTATTCGAAGTTGGGCGCGCCGAAGAATGGCGGCACGCGCCTGTTCTGCCTCGCCGGAAATCTCAACAAGCCGGGCGTCTACGAACTTCCGATGGGCTATAACCTCAAGAAGATGATTTACGAGGTTGGCGGCGGGATTCCTAACGGACGCAGTTTGAAAGCTGTTGTTCCGGGTGGATCGTCCACGCCGGTGCTGCTGCCCGAAGAAATCGACGTCGCTATGGACTTCGATTCCGTGGCCAAGACGGGTTCTATGCTTGGATCTGGCGGCGTTGTGGTGCTCGACGACACCACTTGCATTGTTAAGTTCGCACTGCGCACGATGAAGTTCTACCGGCACGAGAGCTGCGGGTGGTGTATCCCGTGCCGCGAGGGGACGGACTGGCTGGAGAAAACTTTGATTCGTTTCCATTCGGGCGGCGGGGTCAAGAAGGACATCGATAATATGTACTACCTCTCCGAAAACATGTTGGGGAAGACATTCTGTCCGCTTGGAGATGCGGCGGCGATGCCCACCATGGCGTTCGTGAAGAAGTTCAGAAAAGAGTTTGAAGATCACCTGGATGGAAAACCGTGCCCGTTTGAGAAGGCTGGCGCGGCGGAGCGGCAACCTGTACTAGCCTAGAGAATCCCTAATGCCTGACGTAAATCTCACTGTCGATGGAAAGAAAATCACGGCTCCCGCTGGGTCGCTGCTGATTGAAGCCTGCAAGAGCGTGGGCATTGAAGTGCCGTCTTTTTGCTACTACCCCGGGCTCTCGTTGCAGGGCGCCTGCCGGATGTGCGTTGTGAAGGTCGAGAAGATGCCCAAGCTTCAGACCGCCTGCACGACCACGGTGACCGAGGGCATGATCGTTTCGACCGACAGCGATGATGTGCGTCAGGCCCGAAAAGCGATGGTCGAGTTGCTGCTCGGCAACCATCCGCTGGATTGCCCGGTGTGCGATGCCGGCGGCGAATGCGAACTGCAGGACATGACGTTCTCCTACGGCGCCGCTGAATCCAAATTCATGGAGGCCAAGAATCACAAGGAAGAGCAGCAGTGGTCTCCGGTGGTGTATTTCGACCGCCCGCGCTGCATCCTGTGCTACCGCTGCGTGCGCGTCTGCGGCGAAGGCATGGATGTTTGGGCGCTCGGCGTGCAGAATCGCGGCGTGGGTTCCATCATCGCGCCCAACCAGGAAGATCATCTCGACTGCGAAGAGTGCGGGATGTGCATCGACATCTGTCCAGTCGGCGCGCTCACCTCCGGGGCTTATCGGTACAAGACTCGTCCGTGGGAGATGAACCACGTGGGCACGATCTGCACCCATTGCGGAGACGGATGTAAGACCACGCTGGGCGTGCGCCAATGCGACACCGGCGCGGAGATCGTCCGCGGAGACAACCGCGACAAGAGCGGGATCAATGGCGATTTCCTGTGTGTCAAGGGCCGCTATGCATTCGACTTTGCGCATCATGAAGAGCGCCTTGCCAAGCCGCTGATTCGCAAGAACGGCAAACTGACGCCCGCGACCTGGGAAGAGGCCTTTGAACTGATCGGCAAACGGTTTCGAGAAGTTCGCGACCAGCAAGGCGGGAGCGCGATCGGCGTGATCGGGTCGAATCGCACGACCAACGAAGAAAATTATCTTCTTTCGAAATTTGCCCGGTCGGTACTCAAGACTAATAATGTCGATCATCATCGCACAGCAGACTACCCTGCCCTCGCGGCAGCGCTCCATGGCAAGCCTGGGAAAACGGCCTCCATGCGCGACGTGTTGAAGGCTCCCTCGATTCTGCTGATCGGCAACGACCCCACAAATCAACATCCACTGCTGGCTTGGCAAGTTCGGACGAACGTCCGATTGCGCCGAGCGCGGCTCTATGTGATCAACTCCGCGCCTATCAAGTTACGCCGACAGGCGGCGGGATTTGGAGTGGTGCCAGCGGGCACGGAAGGGAAAGCGGTCGCATTTCTCGCCGGCGACGATTCCCTGCTTGAGTCTCTCGTAAGTTCCCAGCTCGCCGACAGTCTGACGCGCGACGCCTGGATTGCTCTTCGCGACAAAATTCGCGGCGAACAGAACATGGTGATCGCTTTCGGTTCTGAACTGCGCGGCCATGACATCGAGAAATTGGTAAGTTTTGCTTCGACGTTGACCGGAGCAAAGCTGATCTGTCTGGGCGATTACGCGAACTCCCGAGGAGCGAGCGAAATGGGGCTCTATCCCGATCTTCTGCCGGGATACGAGCCGGTCAGCAGCGCAGACAAGTTTCAGCAGGAATGGGGCAAGCTGCCGAGCGAAAAAGGGTTGAGCCTGCCGGAGATGATGGACGCGGCGAAGGCCGGCAAACTGAAAGCGCTGTACGTCGTCGGCTCGAATCCCGTCGGCCGTTTAGGCATTGATCCCTTTGCGCTCTCGAAAAGCTTTGTGGTAGTTCAGGACATGTTTCTGACCGAAACGGCCACCATCGCCGACGTGGTTTTGCCCGCGGCGAACGCGTACGAGAAAACTGGGACTTGTACGAATACCTGCGGCGATCTGCAACTCGTCAAGAAAGCCGGCGAAGTCACGAACACGAAGCCGGACTTCGAAATGATCGTTCGCATCGCGGACGCCATGGGCTTCGACGTACGCAGTCTGGTGCCCTTCGGGGGCGGGACCCATGCCGATATGGGCCAAACCCGCGGCGCGCAATCGGGCGAGGCGGATCGTCATGCGGTGTGGCTCGAAGCGCACAACCTGGAACCAAAAATGACGCCGTTTGATCCCATCGCGGTTCTGGATGAGGTCCAGCGCGTGGTTGCCGGGTACGATGTTTCGCGAGTCAATCTGCTGGCTGGCAATGATCAGCATCTCGAGATTGCTGAAAGCGGCGCGAGTTTGGTTCAACCGCCGGAGTTGATTGTCGCGGCGCACAACGATTTGTTTAGCTCGGGCACGCTTGGTCGCTATTCAAAGACTCTAAATTCGGTTTTGGAGAACAAGCCCGCTGAGTCGGAAGTTGCGGCGGACTAGAGACGAACTACTGAGACGCACAACAAACCTTAAGATCAAAATCACGCGGGCGAGGGCGCCCGCGCCACACGAGAACAATTGAGCATAACGACGTTCGTCATCATTTCGCTGATCAAGTCTGTTGCCGTCGTCTTTGTGCTGCTGACGGCGGTGGCGTACAGCGTCTGGCTGGAGCGCAAGGTATCGGCGCATATCCAGAATCGCTGGGGGCCCACGCGGGTCGGGCCTTTCGGGCTCTTGCAGCCGCTTGCTGACGGAGTCAAATTCATCTTTAAAGAAGACCTGACGCAGCCGCACGTTTACAAGCCGCTCTACATCGCGGCGCCAATCATCGCGGTGGTGTTTGCCATTACATCGATTTCGGTGATCCCGTTTGGCAACTGGGTCAACATCGGCCCCTGGGGCACGTATCTCCAGATTACCGACCTGAATATCGGCCTGCTGGTTGTGCTCGGCATTACGTCGATGGGCGTGTACGGTGTGGCGCTTGCCGGTTGGTCCTCGAACAGCAAGTACGCGCTGCTCGGGGGACTGCGCGCCAGCGCCCAGATGATCAGCTATGAAGTTTCGCTGGGTCTCTCGCTGGTAGGAGTAATGATCATGGCGGGAAGCCTCAGCCTGCGCGAGATCGTGGATGCGCAGGGCGGAGTCTTTTGGGGTTTCATCCCCCGCTGGAATATTTTTCACGGGCAGACGATTGCATTTTTCATCTATCTGATTTCCGCGTATGCGGAGACCAACCGCACGCCCTTTGATCTGCCGGAAGCGGAGTCGGAACTGGTGGCTGGATACCACACCGAGTACAGCGCGATGAAATTCGCAATGTTTTTCATGGCCGAGTACGCCAACATGGTGACCGTCGCCTGCCTGGCCACGCTCCTGTTTCTGGGCGGATGGCACGGCCCGCTGCTTTTCAGTTCGCCCATCCTGCAGGCGCTGATGCCGGTCGTCTGGTTCTGTCTGAAGGTTTTCTTTTTCATGTTTCTGTACGTCTGGGTACGTTGGACCTTACCCCGCTTTCGCTATGACCAACTCATGGCGTTCGGGTGGAAGTTCCTGCTGCCGCTGTCGATTGCGAACATTGTGGTTACGGCGCTGATTGTGGCGTGGAGAGCTTGACGGCAGTTCTCACTTCTCGGTTCTCAGTTCCCAGTTAGTGACCTGGGTTTTCCTGAGAGCTGAGAACTGGGAACTGGAAACTTGCAAACAATGTTTCACCTAATTCTATTTCTTTTTTTCGGAGCGATCTGCGTGGCAGGAGCAATCAACCTGCTGGTGCAGAGCCACCCCATCAACAGCGCGCTATCACTGATTGCCGTGATGGCGGCGCTCGCTGCCGAGTATCTTCTGTTGGGCGCGGAATTTGTGGCCGCTGTTCAAGTGATCGTCTACGCGGGCGCGATCATGGTGTTGTTTCTGATTACCATCATGCTGCTGAATGCCGGCGCAGAAGAACGCACCAAGGGGAGCCGCGTCGCGATCCTGCTCGGCATTCCGGGAGTACTGATTGGGACGGTCCTCGTCGCCTGGACGCTTCTCAATCGATCCAACATGGGGGCCGTCCCCATCGGCGCATTGAAGGGCGATCCCAAGGATATTGCCCGGCTTCTCTTCCACGATTTTCTGCTGCCCTTTGAAGTCACGTCGGTGCTGATCCTGATCGCCATCATGGGCGCGGTCGTGCTCGCCAGCCGGCCGAGAGCCGTGGCCAGCGGCCTGAGAAAGGACGCAGAATAAAGATGGTCCCTCTTTCCTACTATCTGCTGTTGAGCGGAATCCTGTTTGTGTGTGGTGTGCTCGGGTTCCTGATCAAGCGCAACATCATCACGATCTTCATGTCGATCGAGTTGATGCTGAATGGCGTGAACCTTTCGTTCGTGGCCTTCGCTGCGCACTGGCATGCGCTCAGCGGACAGGTCTTTGTCTTCTTCGTGATGGTGGTGGCCGCCGCTGAGGCTGCGGTGGGCCTGGCGATCATCATTGCCGTCTATCGCACGCGTGAAACTTTGAATGTGGACCAGGTGAACCTGCTCAAGTTATGACGCCGAATCCTTATTTGTGGCTAGTCCCAATTCTTCCCCTGGCCGGGGCGGCGATCAACGGCTTTTTTGGCCGGCGATCGTCGAAGAAAGCAATATCAACGATCGCGCTCGTCTTCTGTGGCGCTGCCTTTGCCATGGCGTTGTTCCTGGCTGCAAGCTTTTCTTCGGCGTCGGCTCCCTACTACTTCGACCTCGCACACTGGATCCGCTCGGGAAGCTTTCAAGTCGACTTCAGTTTCTATCTCGATCAGTTATCTCTCGTCATGCTGCTCGTGGTCACCGGCGTCGGCTTCCTCATTCATATCTACTCGGTCGGCTATATGTGGGACGACGACGGGTACTACCGGTTCATGTCGTATCTAAACCTGTTCATGTTTTTCATGCTGACGCTGGTGTTGGCGAAGAATTATCTGGTCATGTTCATCGGCTGGGAGGGCGTGGGCCTCGCGTCCTATCTGCTGATTGGTTTCTGGTTCACAAGAGACTCGGCGGCGGCGGCCGGCAAGAAGGCATTCATCGTTAATCGGATCGGTGACTTTGGATTTCTGATTGCGCTCTTCCTGATGATTAAGCATTTTGGGTCACTCGATTTCACGCACGTGTTTGCTGCGGTGCAGTCATTGCCAACTGAGACCGCCGGCGCGGGGCTGCTCACCGCGATCGGTTTGCTGCTGATGGTCGGCGCGGCGGGTAAGTCGGCCCAGATTCCTCTTTATGTGTGGCTGCCGGACGCCATGGAAGGCCCCACTCCGGTCTCGGCATTGATTCATGCGGCGACCATGGTGACGGCGGGCGTTTATATGGTGGCGCGATCGTCCGTGATTTTCGAGCGCGCGCCGATGGCAATGATGGTGGTCGCAATTATCGGGACGCTCACTGCGCTGTTTGCGGCGACGATAGGTATTGCGCAAACCGACATCAAAAAAGTTTTAGCCTACTCCACCGTCTCGCAACTTGGATATATGTTCATGGCCTGCGGCGTCGGTGCGTTTTCCGCAGGCATCTTCCACTTGATGACGCATGCCTTCTTCAAGGGGCTGCTGTTCCTTGCGGCAGGTTCGGTGATTCATGGCATCGGTGGCGAGCAGGACATGCGCAAGATGGGCGGGCTCCGGGTTTACATGCCGTGGACGTTTGCGACTATGGGGATTGCCACCCTCGCTATCGCAGGCATCCCGCCGCTCGCTGGCTTCTGGTCCAAGGACGAGATTCTTTGGAAAGCCTTTAACGCAAGCTGGGTGTATTGGCTAATCGGCGTGGTTACAGCTTTCATTACATCCTTTTATATGTTCCGGTTGATGTACATGACGTTCGGCGGCGAGTATCGGGGCGTCGTGGCGCAAGATGCTCATGGTCACGATGCTCATGGTCACGATGACCACAGTCATGGGCACGGCCACGGCGAGCCACATGAGAGCCCGTGGGTGATGCTGGGCCCGCTGGTGGTCCTTGCCGTCCTGTCGGTTTTTGGAGGATGGGTAGCTGGGTACAACAATCGTTTCGAACATTTTCTGGCTCCGGTTTTCCAGGGGACGAGTGACGTTGCACAGGAAGCGTCTCCGGAAGCTGGGAAAAGCACGCTCGAGTATCTGCTGATGGTTGTTTCCGTCGGCGTGGCTGGGCTCGGATGGTTTCTCGCATATCTGCTATACAGCCGCCGCCCGCAACTGCCCGCGCGCATCGCGGCCAGCCTCGGCGGACTCTACCGGGCGGTCGCCAACAAGTACTACATTGACGAACTTTACACCGTCCTTTTTGTCAAGCCGCTTATCGACGGCTCGACCACGATTCTCTGGCATGGCGTCGACCAGGGCGTGATCGACGCCGCGGTCAACGACTCAGCCGATGCTGCGCGTCACGTCTCTGACACGACGCGCCACATGCAGTCGGGGAATCTGCGTTCGTATGCGGGCTGGATAGCCGCTGGAGGGGCGGTTGTAATCGCCTACATGGTCTGGATGGGAGTGCGATGAATCTGGATAGTCTCAGTCCATTCATTCTTTCGCTGGTGACCTTCATTCCTGCTGGAGGCGGCCTGCTTATTCTGCTGATCCCGCGCCGCGATCGTGACATCAAGCTGTTTGCCTTCGTCATCTCCATGCTGGCATTTGTGGCCTCGCTGCATTTGCCGGTGCATCTCCATCGTGAGGCCGGGGCCTTCAAGTTCGAGATCGACAAAATCTGGATCACATCTCCCAATATTCATTACCACATGGGCATTGACGGAATCTCCGTCTGGCTGGTTGTGCTGACAACGTTCCTCACGCCGCTGTGCGTACTGATTTCGTGGACTTCGGTTCACGAGCGGGTGAAGGAATTCTTTATTCTGTTGCTGATTCTGGAGACGGCTCTGATCGGCGTTTTCACGTCGCTCGATTTGTTCCTGTTTTACTTCTTCTGGGAAGCGACCCTGATCCCGATGGCACTGCTGATCGGCATGTACGGCCACGGACGCCGGGTCTATGCCGCGGTGAAATACTTCCTGTTCACCTTTATCGGATCGATGTTCATGCTGGCGGCGATTCTGTGGCTTTACGCTAAGACCGGCAGCTTTGATTTTGTCATCATCCAGAACGCGATTCGCAACGGCAGCGTGCCGGGTTTTGAATCGGCCTCGCTGTGGCTCTTCCTCGGCTTCTTCATCGCGTTTGCGGTAAAGGTCCCACTCTTCCCTCTTCACACGTGGCTGCCCGACGCGCACGTAGAGGCGCCCACCGCTGGATCGGTGCTGCTGGCAGGCGTTCTGCTGAAGATGGGCACCTATGGACTGCTGCGCTTCGACGTCGGCCTCTTTCCCGAACAGGCGCGCCGCAACGCCTCCTGGATCATGGTTCTGGCGCTGATCGGCATCATCTACGGCGCGCTGGTCTCGCTGGTGCAGCCGAATATGAAAAAGCTGATCGCTTATTCATCGGTCAGCCACCTTGGATTCGTCGTCCTCGGGATCTTCAGTTTCACCACAGCCGGGCTCAACGGAGCCGTCTTCCTCATGCTGGCGCACGGAGTCGCCACAGGTGGGCTCTTCATGCTGGCGGGTATTCTCTACGAACGCCGACACACCTACGAGATCGCCGAGTTTGGCGGGCTCGCGACACCGATGCCCAGGTACGCCACCTTCTTTCTGTTCACGGTGCTGGCCTCGCTCGGACTGCCGCTCCTGAACGGGTTCATCGGCGAATTCCTGGTGCTGAGTGGAGCATTCCAGGCGCGCCCGATCTATGGAATCCTGGCCGCGACCGGTGTGATCTGGAGCGCCTGCTATCTGCTCTGGATGTATCAGCGCGTTTTCTTCGGCAAGGTGACGCACGAAGTCAATAACGCGCTGCCCGACCTCAACTTGCGTGAGAAGGTTGCATTGTGGCCGATTGCTGTGGCTGCCCTGGTGATGGGAGTCGCGCCCCTGGTCTGGCTTAGCGCGATTGATCCGGCGGTGCAAGCGGCTCTCGCCCCCTTCATGCAATTAGCCAGCAAGGTCGTGGGCCAATGATGATGGCGATGACGATAACGACGTCCGCGCATTTCTTGCCCGGCCTGCTGGCGCAGGCGCAGACAGCCATGCTGCCGCAAGGCGCCGATTACGTGCGCATCCTGCCAGAACTGGTACTCTCCGTCTTCGGCATGCTGGTGATGGTCGTCGACCCGCTGCTCGACGAAGACACCAGCCATCAGGCACTCGGCACGATCGCGCTGATCGGTACTCTCGCGGCGCTGGCGTCAACGTTCTGGATGGCGCAGTATCCCGGAACCGCTTTTTGGAACATGGTTCGGGTGGAAGGCTTCAGCGTCTTCTTTCACGTCGTGGTCATCGCGATTGCGGCGGTGGTCATCCTCAGTTCATTCGAGTATTTGCGGGTGCAGCGCATCCGTGCCGGAGAGTACTACGGGCTAATCCTTTTTGGCACGGTCGGCATGTGCTTGATGTCGTCCGCAATCGAACTCGTGCTCATTTTTGTTGCGCTGGAAATCTCGTCGATTTCGACCTACGTGCTGGCCGGATTCCGGCGGCGCGAAGCCTCAAGCAGTGAAGCGTCGCTGAAGTACTTTCTGCTGGGATCGTTCGCCACGGCATTTTTCCTCTACGGTGTCGCGCTCATGTTCGGCGCGACCGGTTCCACCAACATCGACGCGATCAGCCATGCGCTGCGCTCCGACAACGTGCCGGTTTTGGCGTATGTTGCGACGGCACTCATGTTCGTGGGATTGGGGTTCAAGGTCGCCTCCGCACCCTTCCATGTATGGACTCCCGACGTCTACGAAGGGGCCCCGGCTCCGGTCGTCGGGCTGATGTCGACCGGCCCCAAAGCAGCGGCCTTCGCGGTTTTGCTGCGCGTCATGTTCGAAGCGAACGCACCCGGACGCTTCTGGCTGATCTGGGTGTCGGCCGCGCTTTCCATGACGCTGGGAAATGTGGCGGCCCTGGTGCAGGACAACGTCAAGCGCCTGCTCGCGTATTCATCGATCGCCCACGCCGGATATCTGCTGGTCGCGTTTGCGGCACAGCCGGAGCTGGGCACCTCCGCGGCGATGTTCTACACCGCCGCCTATGCTGCGATGAATGTAGGAGCGTTTGCCGTCGTCAGCCACTTTGCGAACGCGGGCGAAAAGTACGTCACGCTAGAAGATTATGCTGGCCTCGGTAGAAAGTCTCCCGTGCTGGCCGCGACTTTCACATTTTTTCTGATGTCATTGATCGGTATTCCTATCACGGGCGGCTTCTTCGCGAAGTTTTACATACTGAGTGCCGCGCTGAAATCGAATCTGGTTGGCTTGGCGATCATCTTAGTGCTGAATAGCGCCTTGGGCGCATATTATTACCTCCGCATTATCGTCATGATGTATATGCGTGAGCCCCGCGGCGAAGTTCCTGTCACTCCCGTGCCGGTCGCGGCGGGGCTCGCCATAGCAGCGTGCGTGCTGGCCACGCTTTACCTCGGAGTGCTGCCGGGACCGGTGCTCGACTACGCCGCTCAGGGTGCCCGCCAACTTGTGAGCGATGGAGTAGCCCCGACGGTATCGACGGCGGAACAGTAAACATTCCTTAACAATCTAAACTTTAATGATTTGCAACAAGATAGCAAACCTAGCCCCTGACTAGGGCTTTCACCTGAGCGGCGAGTTCCGGCGCCCGTAGGACTAACTCGTCCGGCGATTGACAATTGCCGTCCAAGTCGGCATTATTAGCTACGCCACTTCCCCCGGAGGATGTATGCTTCAGTTTTTTTATAATATTTGCAAGGACGAACAAGGCCAAGACATTGCCGAATATGCGGTCATGCTCGCGGTCATCCTGGTATTGGTAATCGGCACGGTGCGTCTGATCGGCGGGAACGCCAACAACGTGTTCTCCAGTGTTGCCAGCTCTATGCCGCAGTAATTTTGATTGCACAGTTTTAGAAGATATCGGCACTTCAAACGTTACAGTTCGACATCTCTATGACTCGATTTAGCATCTTCCGCTTGTTTGGCCGCTATTGGTTTCCATTTGCGGCGGAGGTGCAGAATCGGAGCGAGTCACCGGGAAAATAGAGACAGCTCAGAGATTCCGCCAAAGCCGCGACAAAATCGCGGCTTTCGTTTTTGGCGGCAGGAAGGGTCATCGCCATGATTGTGAACATGTCCGACAACGCCACTGCAGAGCAAATTGAGCACATCATTCAACGTATCCGCGAAGCGGGATTCCAGCCTCACGTCACGCGAGGTACCGAGCGCACCATCGTTGCGGCGGTCGGCAGTGGTGGGCGCCGCCATGAAATCGAGGCTCTTTCGGTCGCCCCGGGCGTGGACAACGTGGTCGCGATCGCCCAGCCCTTTAAGCTCGTCAGCCGCCAAACACGGCCGCAGCCCTCGGTGGTCAGCGTTGGAGGAGGAAAGACTGGAGGCATAAGAATCGGCGGTCCCGAAGTCGTCGTCATTGCCGGTCCCTGCTCAGTGGAATCGCGCGAGCAACTGCTGGAGACTGCGCAAGCGGTGAAGCGCGCAGGCGCGACCATGCTGCGCGGCGGAGCCTACAAGCCGCGCACCTCCCCGTACGAGTTCCAGGGCCTGGGAATTGAAGCGCTGAAGATTCTGCGCGAGGCTCGTGAACTTACTGCCCTGCCGGTTGTGACCGAGGTCATGAGCACGGAGGACTTGGACCTGATCTGTGAGTACGCGGATATGCTTCAAGTCGGCGCGCGCAATATGCAAAATTTTGCCTTGCTGCGTAGGCTCGCGACCATCAAGAAACCCATCTTGCTCAAGCGGGGACCCTCGGCTTCGGTCAAGGAATGGTTGCTGGCGGCGGAATACTTACTTTCCGGCGGAAACGATCAGGTTGTGCTTTGCGAGCGGGGAATTAAGACCTTCGAAACCGGCATGCGCAACACTTTCGATTTAGCCGCTGTCGCTCTTGCCAAAGAACTCTCGCACCTGCCGGTAGTAGCTGATCCCTCCCATGGCACCGGCAAGCAGAGCCTCATCGGAGCAGTTTCGCGGGCAGCGATTGCGGTGGGAGCGGACGGCCTCATCGTCGAGGTGCATCCGTGTCCCGAGCGCGCGCTTTCTGACGGGCCGCAGTCTCTCGATATTCCACAGTTCGAAAGCATGATGCACGGATTGAGCGCCCCTTTACGTCCGGTGCTTGCTCCCGGCCCAGCGCAGGCATAACAAGTTCTCCGTTCTGACTCCGCGAATCGGGCCACTTTGTCCCAAAGCAGGCTTCCTGCCTGCCCCGCCTTTATTTCGAATGAGTTGCGGACCGCGTGGCGGCATCGGACCCCTCGAATGGGCCAAGTTGTCCCCTGGCGCCCCGCCGTGCATCCCCAGGTAAGTTATTGCAGACACTAAGCTTAGCCATATTGGAATTGGTCTCGTGATTGCCCATTAAAGGCCAGGCAAGAAGGACGTGGTGTACGCCATGTCCCTCAAAAATGCCGCCATGAAACTTATGAATAACAGCGATAAATCGCAGGTCAAATGCGGACGCGAAGGCCATCCGCCTAACTACCGGGCATTCAGCGCTGCTTGGGGTCGGGTTGTCGGACTCGCACTGCTGGTGCTTTCGGCAATGCCGTCCTACGCCGGCTCCACAGCCAAGTTTTCCGCGGATCTCCAGCAGCGGGCAACAGGCACGAACAGCTTTGTGACCGTCATCGTGCAGTTCCGCCAGATGCCCACCGACTCGTCGATCAAGACGATGCAATTGGGTGGCGCAGCGATCAAGTCGAAGCTGCACACGATCCACGCAGTGACAATGCGTGTGCCCGTCAGCATGCTGGCGAACCTGGCGAAGGATCCCAATGTCGCCTACATCACACCAGACCGTCCGGTAAGCATGACTTGGGGGAACGAAGACTATTCGACCGCAGTCGAGGCAGACGTTGCGGCAGCACAGTTTGCCCAGGATGGCACCGGCGTCGGCGTGGCGATCATCGACAGCGGAGTCGCCGATCATGGCGATCTGCGCGATGGCAGCGGTGCCAGCCGCGTGGTGTACAGCCAGAGCTTTGTCGCCGGCGATGCCACGACAGCGGATAAGTTCGGACACGGAACGCACGTGGCGGGCTTGATCGGTGGCACGGGTGTCAACTCCGGCACAGGAAATGGCTATCAGGCCAAGTATGCCGGCGTGGCTCCAAACGTCAACATCATTAACCTGCGCGTGCTGGATCAGAACGGATCGGGCACGGACAGCCAGGTGATCGCTGCTATTCAGCAAGCGATCGCGCTGCAAAGCACCTACAACATCCGCGTAATCAACATGTCACTGGGACGTCCGGTGTTCGAGAGCTACACCCTCGATCCGGTTTGTCAGGCAGTCGAATCCGCCTGGCAGGCTGGCATTGTGGTAGTGGTAGCTGCGGGCAACCGTGGGCGCGATAACTCGATGGGCACCCACGGCTTCGCCACCATTGGCGCTCCGGCCAACGATCCCGCCGTCATTACGGTGGGAGCAACAAGGACAATGGGTACGGCGACGCGAGTGGACGATGCGATTGCCAGCTACAGTTCCAGAGGTCCGACCTTGGTCGATCACCTGGTAAAACCTGACCTGGTCGCGCCGGGAAACCGGCTGGTGTCCTTACGTGTTGCGGGCAGCACACTGGATACCAAATATTCCTCTTTTGAAGTTGCCCCACTCGTTGGAACTCCAAAGTACTTTCGCTTGAGCGGAACCAGCATGGCGACGCCGCTGGTTAGCGGTGCGGTCGCGCTGATGCTGCAGCAGAACCCCTCGTTGACTCCCGATCAAGTGAAGGCTCGCTTGATGAAGACAGCGTGGAAAGGCTTCAATCAATACACACAGTCTTGGGACGGGTACGGAAACACGTACCACAATCAGTACGACATCTTCACCTACGGAGCGGGGTATCTGGATATAGACGCCGCTCTTAACAATACGGACCTCGCCGCGGGAGTAGCGCTTTCTCCGACCGCAGTGTATGACCCGATCAGTGGCACTGTTTCTATAGTGAATACCACCTCTGTTGTTTGGGGCGGGGCCAGTGTAGTTTGGGGAGCCACTTCAGTCGTCTGGGGAAATTCAGTGGTCTGGGGTGCGAACGAGTTTACAAGCAACTCGGTAGTTTGGGGCAGCACCAGCGTAGTTTGGGGTGCAAGCTCCGTTTCTGGCTTCAGTGTAGTCTGGGGCGCCAACTCTACAACCGTCAGTCCGATGAGTGCATTCAGCGACGGCGACGATGGAGAAAACTAGGCAACCAACTGGGACCATATTCGGAGACTGCCATGACAAATACTCTACCAATCAAAGCGAAAGTCATGATCGGAACAGTGGCCGTTGCCAGTCTGTGCGCTCTGTCGTTCGGCGTAGTCAGATGGCAAACCCAAGCCTGGCCACAGTTGCTGCTCCTGATGGCGGCAGCCGCGCTGAGTTCGCGCCTCAAGGTGAAGGTGCCTGGGATGACGAGCTCGATGTCGGGAAATCTGCCCGTCATTCTTCTGGCGGTCACGCAACTGGGATTGTTCGCTAGCCTGCTCGTAGCAGTAACGGCGGCGATCGCGCAATCCTACACGTCCGGCGGGAATAAAACGAAACCAATCCAATTCATATTCAACGCCTGCACACTGCTGAACGCGTCCGGACTCGCCTACCTGGCCTACCATAGCCAGATTGGAGCCCGCGCGACGGCGCACACGATGTCCCTGGTGCTGGCCGCAGCCACATACTTCCTGGCGAACACGGCTCCGGTCGCGAGCATCATTGGACTTACAGAAGGCGGGAATCCTTTCGTCCTCTGGCACAAGGTGTTTCTGTGGTCGTTCCCGAACTATGTCATCGGTGCGGGATTGACTGCGATCGCCTCCGCCTTCAGCACCATCAGCGGACTGGCAACGCTGGCAGCTCTGATGGCAGTGCTGTTCGCCGTATACCAGTCATACAAGGTGTACGTGGGTCGAGCTGAACAGACACAGCCAAGAGCGATGGCGATGGCTGCCAGTCGATAACCTGCAAAGCTTCCTTCCTGCGCGCAGCCTGCCGGCTGCGCGTTTTTTTTTGTTACCGGTTGTCGACGACATTCGAGGCTGGTCGGCGCGCTACTTGACGTCTCCGCAGGCGGGGCCGAGGTATCTGGAGTTGAAGGTAAAGTTCAGGTTCATGGTTCGGCCGCTGGTGTTGGTGACAGACTGCATCGAGCCCTTGACGTTATCGGAACTAATGGCCTCCAGCAGGAGACTAGCGTCAGTGGACGACTGCTTTTCTTCGCAATGAACCTTGATTTCGAGCTTGCTGCTCGTGGAATTCAGGACGGTGCGGGTACATCCCTCACGGTAGTCACTGAAAGGGGATTGCTTTTCCAGTTTCTCTTTGGTGACACATTCTTTGTGGACATCGGTGGTCGGCCCACCGGCGCCATTCTGCTTCATTGCGGCTTCTATGCGGGCACGCTGCTCTGGTGGCATCTTGGCAAGAGTATCCGGAGGCATGGCCGGCATTCCCATCATGGAATGAGTTACGGTCATCTCCCAGAGGCCCTCTTTGATGTTGAGGGGCGTGAGTTTGTCGGCGGCCCAGAAGGTCAGCGAAGAAAAGATGATCAGGGCAAGAAGAAATTTGCTTCGCATCAGGGCTCTCCTGGCGTTGTTTGATGTGCGTGCGCTCAACAGGATTGCACACTGCTGGTTGCGGAGCAAATCCATCGTGGGGCAAATCGTCTGCAAGGCAAATCACGGTCGGGACTGGCGCGATGCATACCGGCATTTGGGCGCGACCAAGCGCAGTCAGCGCGGGGAGCAAGTGCTGTACAAATCGGGGTGATTGCTATACAAATAGCGAACATCCTGCACTCTAACGGGACAGGAACCTCACTCCGGGGACTCAATCGTTGTACATCAAAGCGTCCTACGTAAAGCCCAGAACACTGGATGAAGCGATGGCCCTCCTGGCCGCCGGGGAAGCTCAGATTTTGTCGGGAGGCACTGATTTTTATCCCAATCTCGGCGACCGGGTGGTGCACGGACCGGTGGTGGACGTTTCGGGGCTGGGAGAATTGCGGGGCGTCTCGAGCGAAGCGGGCTACTTCCGCATTGGCGGGCTGACGACGTGGAGCGAGATCATACGAACGCCACTTCCCCACTGCTTTGATGCCTTGAAGAGCGCGGCGCACGAGGTCGGTGGCGTGCAGATACAGAATCGCGGGACGGTGGCGGGCAATTTGTGTAACGCATCACCGGCAGCCGATGGCGTGCCTCCGCTGCTGGCGCTGGATGCGGAGGTGGAACTGGTTTCAAAGGCCGGCGTGCGCAGGATGCCGCTGGCCGATTTTATTGTGGGGAATCGGAAGACGCAGATGAAGGCGGATGAGTTATTAACCGCGGTGCTCGTTCCGCGCGCGCTGGAGAATGCGGCGTCGACGTTTGTGAAGCTGGGGGCGCGCCGTTATCTGGTGATATCGATTGCGATGGTAGCGGTGGTGGTGCTTGTGCGCGATGCGCGAGTCTTAGAGGCGCGAGTCGCAGTGGGATCGTGCTCGGCAGTGGCTCGTCGCTTGCGTGCACTTGAGATCGAGTTAGTGGGGGCTTCGGTACGCAAGGGATTGGGTGGGGTGGTAAGGCCGGAGCATCTGGCTCCACTCTCCCCGATTGATGATGTCCGGGCTACTGCGGAATACCGGATGGATGCTTCAATGCGGCTAGTGCTGCGGGCTTTGAACTCCTGCGTGGAGAACAGCTGATGGCTGGGACTCGAGAGCCAAGGACCGAGACAGACGCGCAGTCCATTGCGTTCCGTGTGAATGGGCGAGCGGTGAGCGTCTCCAGTTCGCCGTTACAGCGGCTTTCTCGCGTGTTGCGAGAGGAACTTGGACTGACCGGGACCAAGGTGGGATGCGACGCGGGAGATTGCGGAGCTTGCACGGTCCTGTTGGATGGAGATCCAGTTTGCGCGTGCCTGGTGGCTACGGGGCAGGCGGAGGGATGTGAAGTTACGACGGTAGAAGGGCTGGCTGACACGAATGTCGGCGCGAGATTGCAGCAAGCATTTCTTGCACATGGCGCCGCCCAGTGTGGGGCTTGCACTCCGGGAATGCTGGTGGCAGCCACGGCTTTGCTGGAAAAGAACTCTTCGCCCGAAGAAAACGAGGTGATGGATGTGATCGGCGGCGTGCTTTGCCGGTGCACGGGATATCGCAAGATCATCGCCGCGATTCTTGATGCTGGAGTGAAAGATGGTGTGGTTAGGGATGAAGCTTCGGCGGGCGCTGCGACGATTTCACCCGGGGCGGGCGCTGCGGTGGGGAAGAGGCTGGTCCGGCTGGATGGAAAGCAGAAGGTCGACGGCAGCGAAATTTTTGGCGCGGATGAAACTCCGGCTAGCGCACTGGCGGTGCGAGCGATTCGCAGTCCTCATCATCGGGCGCGATTTCACTTCGGAGATTTGTCAGCGTTTGTTCGAGATCATCCGGGGATTGACGGGGTCTTTACCGCGAAAGATGTGCCCGGAAGGAATTGCTACGGAGTGATTAGCAAGTTCGCGGACCAACCGGTGTTTGCGGAGCATGAGGCTCGGCATCGCGGAGAAGCAGTGGCGGCCGTCGTTGGTGAACCGGCAACAATAGAAGCTCTGGAGGTTGCGGACTTTCCGGTGAGCTGGGAAGAACTGCCGCCGCTCAGCGACATCGACGCCTCTCTGGCGACGGGGGCAAGGCTGATCCATGAGAACCGCCTCGGAAATATTCTGGTACGGGGACGAGTTGAACGTGGCGACGTCGACAAGGCATTGGACGCAGCCGACGTAGTAGTAGACGCCGAGTACGAAACCGGATTTATTGAGCACGCCTACATCGAACCCGAGGCCGGATTCGCGCGGCGCGTCGGCGATCGGATCGAAATTCAGGCGTGTACGCAGTCTCCTTATATGGATCGAAGCGATATCGCCGCGATCCTCGGAATAGCGCCGGAGCGGGTGCGCATCATCCCAACGGCAGTGGGCGGAGGATTTGGCGCGAAGCTTGATCTTTCGGTGCAGCCATTTCTGGCGATTGCGGCGTGGCATCTGGGGAAGCCCGTACGCATGGTTTATTCGCGGACCGAATCTATCGTGTCGACCACGAAGAGGCATCCAGCGCGCATGCGGCTTCGTGGAGGCTGCACCAAGGATGGCAAACTTCTCGTACTCGATTTCTCGGCGGATTTTAATACGGGGGCATATTCATCGTGGGGGCCAACGGTATCGGCGCGGGTGCCGGTGCATGCCTCCGGCCCTTATTACGTGCCGCATTATCGGGCGCTAACACGGGCCGTGCACACCAACCTGGTGCCGGCAGGGGCGTTTCGTGGCTTCGGAGTTCCTCAGGCTGCGATTGCGCAAGAACAACTGTATGACGAATTGGCGGATCGCGTTGGGATGGACCGGTTGGAGTTCCGCATTCTGAACGCTCTTGACGATCACACTCCCACGGTCACCGGGCAAGTTCTCGGCGAGGGCGTGGGCATTCGCGCTTGCCTGGAAGCGTTGCGTCCGAAATGGAAGGCGGCCCGGCGCGAGGCTGCGGAATTCAATTCGAATGCGGCTGGTGCGCTACGTCGCGGGGTTGGAGTCGCGGGAATGTGGTATGGGTGCGGGAACACTTCCCTGCCCAATCCGTCGACGGTTCGAATCGGATTGAAGCGCGACGGCCGGATCGCGTTGCACCAGGGCGCCGTGGATATTGGGCAGGGATCGAACACGATCGTGACCCAGATTTGCGCCGATGCGCTGGGCGCGCCAATTGAACGTTTCGACCTGCTCTCCGGAGACACCTCTATCACGCCGGATTGTGGCAAGACGTCCGCTTCGCGTCAGACACTGGTGACCGGGAAAGCTGCGCAGATGGCGGGAGAGAAACTGCGGCGTGCAATTCTGAAGCTCGCTGGCGCCTGTGACTGTGCGAGCATTCGTTTTGGCGGTGGCGATGGTAACGATAGCGGCATAACCGTGCGCGACGGCGACAAGTCCCACGTGCTCGCGCTCGGAGATTTGGCTCTTGATGAGCATGGATATGTGATCACGAGCGAGGCGACGTTTGATCCGCCGACGAGTCCGCTGGATGAGAATGGGCAGGGAGTTCCGTACGCAGTGTTCGGATTTGGCGCGCACATGGCGGAGATCGAAGTAGACATAGAACTGGGCACGGTGCGGGTGTTGAAGATCACGGCGGCGCATGATGTGGGACGCGCGATCAATCCGACGTTGATTGAGGGCCAGATTGAAGGCGGCGTCGCGCAGGGACTTGGCATGGCTTTGATGGAGGAATTCTTCCCGGGCAAGGGTGAGAACCTGCACGATTATTTGATTCCATCGGCCGGGGATGTTCCTCCCGTCGAATCCACTCTGATCGAAGATCCCTCGCCGATTGGGCCGTTTGGAGCGAAAGGGATTGGCGAGCAGGCGGTGATTCCGACGGCTCCCGCGATTTTAAACGCGCTGCATGATGCGATTGGAATCCGCGTACGAAGAATCCCAGCCACTCCCGACCGCGTGCGAGCGGCGATTCTGGCGGCACACAAGGAGAAGGGGAAAGAGAATGTCCGTGGCTGATGACGCGATTCGCTGCGACGCTTGTCCGGTGCTGTGCTACATCAAGCCGGGAAGAACGGGAGCGTGCGACCGTTATGCGAATGCCGATGGCCAATTGGTACGGCTCGATCCGCATGTGGTGTTGGCGCGCGCAGTGTCGCGCGGCGACACGCTTGTGCCTTTTCTCGACAAATCACGTGAGTGGGACGGCGCGCTCCTAAGTGGCGAGGAAACGTTTGTGACCGCGATTGGCGCGGGTACGACATATCCGGATTACAAGCCTGCCCCTTTTATTATTTCGTCGGATGTCGCAGGCGTCGATATGGTAACGGTGGTAACCGAAGGGATTTTTAGTTATTGCGGCGTGAAGCTGAAGATCGATACCGACCGGCATCTGGGAGCCGAGTGCGGCACAGTACGCGCGCAGGGTGAGGCCGTCGGACACGTTACGACGAACGAATACGGATCGCAGATGCTGTCGCTCGGCGGCGTGCGTCACCTCACCGGCGGCAGTCGTCACGAAGGCACGGCTACCTGCGAAGCGCTACTGAACCTGTGCAATCGACAAGCGGTGGAATTGAAGATTGACGATGGCGCCACGGTTATCGCGCAGGCCGACAAGGCGCCGATTGTAGATGGCGTGCAGGAAGAGCGCATGCGCGTCGGATGCGGCTCGGCCACCATCGGCATGTTTGCGAAACAGTGGTTTGGAAAAGTGGATGAGGTCGTGGTGGTGGACGATCACATCACCGGCGTTTTGTCCGAACACCAGGCAGGAAAGTTGCTGGGCGTGCCGGAAACTGGCATCAAGCTGAACGGACGGCGATCGACGCCAGGGCGGTATTTCCGAGTCGCGGAGCCGGGCACGTCATGGGGAGGAACTAATATTGACGATCCGCTTTCGATTCTTGGTCCGTTTGATCGCGAGGTTGCCAGGCCCGGCTTGCGTTTGCTGATGGTGAGCACGACGGGCGAGCACCACGCGTATTTCGAACTGGACGAGTCGCTTCATCCGGTGGAAAAAGAATTGCCCGGTGACCTGCGCGAATCGGTCGAGCGCATTCGTGAAAACTGCGAGCCCGCACTTTGCACGGTGCTGTTCATGGGCGGTGCGGGAGGATCGTTGCGGGCGGGGGTGACGGAGAATCCGGTGAAGCTAACACATTCCGTACGCGACGCGCTCACTCGCGTGACCTGCGGAGGCGCGCCGGTTTACGTTTGGCCGGGCGGTGGAATCACGATCATGGCGGACGTGAGCCGCATGCCGGAAAATGCGTTCGGCTATGTCCCGACTCCGGCGTTGGTGGCGCCGATCGAGTTCACACTGAAACTATCTGACTACGCGACGCTCGGCGGATATATGGATCACGTGCGTCCGCTCAGTTCGATCACGTCGATCAATCGGGATGAGGAAAGCCGCCGGCGGCTGGCGGCGCGGCCCGATAATCCCTGGCCGCTTGCTTCGGAGAAGCGTGGGGAGAAGAGCAGCAAATGAACAACCGCGCACAAATCCGGGTGCTTCCCGATAGACGCCGCCTGCACATGCAGGATGGTCCAATCGATGTGATCCTCGAAGCCTTCGGTGACGCAGCCGAGATCGCACTTGCTTATCGCGCGGCAGCGGACCGGTTTGTCGAGATTCTAGACGAATTGTGCGGTGAGCTTGAGTTTCTGCGACGGCCTGCGCAAGAGGATGGAGATCTCCCGTCGGGTGCAATTGCGCGCCGGATGCTGGCAGCGGTGAGGCCGTATGCTTCTCGGATCTTCATTACTCCCATGGCAGCAGTAGCGGGCGCGGTGTCGGAGGAAATTCTCGAAGTGATGACGTCAGCCGCAAAGCTCTCGCGGGTTTACGTGAATGACGGCGGCGATGTTGCGTTCCATCTTGCCCCCGGCGAGAAATTTGTCGTGGGGATGGTGGAGCGTCCGGATCGAGCCTCGCTGTTTGGAACCACCACGATCAAGTCCGGCGACCCGATTCGCGGGATCGCTACGAGCGGATGGCGCGGACGTAGTTTTTCGCTGGGCATTGCGGACGCGGTCACGGTACTGGCAGATACGGCTGCAATGGCCGACTCTGCGGCGACAGTGGTGGCAAATGCGGCGGATCTGCCAGGACATCCGCGAGTCGGGCGCGTTCGGGCGTGCGACCTCGCGCCGGATAGCGACCTGGGCGAGCGATTGGTGACCCAATCGGTAGGAGACCTGACACCGGGCGAGATTGGCGACGCACTGGAAGCGGGAATCAGGCTTGCGGAATCGCTCCGTCGCTCGGGTCTGATTCGCGCGGCTGCCCTCAACCTACAGGGAGAGACTCGAGTGATCGGCGCTGAAGGTCGGGCACCACTGGTAGACATTCCATTTCCTGCCAGGAGCCCGGTTCATGCCTGAGGTTCAAATTCGCAAAAAAGTTCTCCTGGTCGAAGAGATTTTTCACGAAGGCGGCCCAGTAGCGCGGAAGCCGCAGCGCCGGGCGGCGGCGTTGGTAGTAATCCGGAATCCATATGCTGGTGGCTACGTCGAAAAGATCGAAGACTTCATGGACGACTTGAAGCCCCTTGGTTTGGAGATGGCGCGATCGCTCGTGGCGGCGTTGGGCGGCGATCCGAAAGTGGTGGAGGGCTATGGCAAGGGGGCGATTGTGGGCGCAGCCGGAGAGATCGAACACGGCGCGCTCTGGCACGTGCCCGGCGGCTACGCGATGCGCGAAGTGCTCGGTGGCGCGAAGGCGATTGTGGCTTCGACGAAGAAGGTTGGCGGTCCGGGCGCCCGCCTCGACATTCCAATCACCCATATCAACGCCTCCTACGTGCGCAGTCATTTTGATGCGATGGAGGTGGGCATTGCGGATGCTCCGCGCGCCGATGAGATTTTGCTCGCGCTCGTGATGACGACCGGGGCCCGCGTGCATGCGCGCGTTGGCGGCTTGAAAGCGTCGGAGATCAAGGGAGAGGACGGGCTGCGATGAAAGCCGAAATCCGAGCAAAGATTAGAAAGATTGCAACGTTTGTCGAAGAGACTTCGACCGAGATGGGGAGAAAGGTTGATCCGCCGACGCGGCGGGCGGCTGCGGTTGCGGTGATTGAGAATCCGTACGCGGGAAAGTACATTGAAGATCTCTCGGAGTTGATGACGATTGGCGAAGAACTCGGCGAGTTGCTGACGCAGCGCGCGGTCGCGGCTCTGGGGATCGAGGGACCATCCGCCGAGAGCTACGGCAAGGCCGCGGCGGTGGGCGAGAATGGTGAACTGGAGCACGCCGCTGCGATCTTGCATCCCAAGCTGGGCACGCCGGTGCGGCGCGTGCTGGGAAAAGGGGCGGCGCTGATTCCTTCTTCCAAAAAGCGCGGCGGGCTTGGAGTTGTACTCGACATCCCGCTGGGGCACAAGGACGCCGCGTTTGTCCGCAGCCATTTTGATGGCATGGAAGTGCGGATCAGCGATGCGCCTCGCGCAAACGAGATTATGGTGGCGATTGCGGTGACGGACAGCGGGCGGCCGTTGCCTCGCGTCGGCGGACTGTCCAAAGACCAGATCAAGGGTGAGGATGGGCTGCGGTAAAGCCTACAACCACGTTGGTTCACCACACGCTGCTGAGAAGCTCGATGGGTCGCTTGATTTCGTAGGCCGGGCGGCCTGTCGACGGCTTGCCCATTTCGGGTTGTTAGTGCAACGGGGATATTTCACCAACTGAGGTTTTATAAGCGTTTTGTGGCAAACTCAATCGGCAGTGGATGATGGGGTATCTGCTTCGAGCCTGTATCGTGCGGCGCCGATAGTGGTGGTTGGCCTCGCCACTTTGTGGCAGTGTGGCCAGTAATGGAGATGCGAATGAAACCACTAATATCATTACTCAGGATTTGTCTTGCCCTGCCGGTGGCCTTACGGGCGGCGGAGGTGCCGACGACCGCCACGTCGATCGGGCCGAGGCCGCCCGGGGCAATAATGCGTTTGCCATCGAACTGTACGGCCAATTGCGTAACCAGACCGGCAATCTGTTTTTCTCGCCCGGAAGCATTTCCACTGCACTGGCCATGACCTATGCCGGGGCACGGGCTGATACCGCCGCTGAGATGGCGAAGACACTACATTTCACAATGCCGCCGGGGCATTTGCATCCGGCGATGGGTGCGCTGCTGCGCGATCGCAACGCGGCGCATGACGGCTATCACTTAAAGGAAGCTGACGCGTTGTGGGTGCAGACAGGCTATTCGCTCCTGCCGGAGTTTACCAAGTTGAACAAGGACAATTACGAAGCCGATCTGGACCACGTAGATTTCATCAATGCAACCGAAGCATCGCGGCAGACCATCAACCTATGGGTCGAGAAGCGGACGGAGAACAAGATCAGGGAATTGCTCCAGCCGGGAAGCCTTGATCGTTATACTCGGCTCGTGCTGACCAACGCCATTTACTTTAAAGGCGATTGGGAGGAGCGGTTCAAAAAAGAAGATACGAAGGACGAAGATTTTCGGCTCTTCGCCGGGCGAGCCATCAAAACACCGTTGATGCACATAACGAGGGGTTTTAATTATTTAAACGGTGTTTGGTTCCAGGCGCTGGAGATTCCCTATAAGAAGAAGGAACTCTCGATGATTATATTGTTACCAAAAGCGATGGAGGGCCTTTCTGCGTTCGAGCAATCGCTTACTCCTGCCAAGATGCAGCAATTGCTGGGTCAGTTGTGGCCTGCCGGGACAGTCATCGTGACCATGCCGAAATTCAAGATGGAAGCTCAATTCAGGCTTAAGGATACGTTGATAGCGATGGGAATGAAAAAGGCGTTTGATATGAAAATGGCCGATTTCAGCGGCGTGGCTTCGCGCGAAACGATGCAGCGCGACGGCAATCTCAGCATCAGCGCGGTCATTCACAAAGCCTATGTCGATGTCAACGAGGAGGGAACCGAAGCGGCGGCGGCAACGGCAGTGGGAGTAAAGGCCCTTGCGGCACGTCCGACGCCCCCAACGCCTCCAATCGTCTTCCGCGCTGATCATCCGTTCATGTTTCTGATCCGCGACAATCGCTCCGGCAGCATCTTGTTCATGGGTCGTGTGACCAATCCGTCGAGTTGAGACCTAGCGATCTTTGGTTTGGTAGCGCTCGCCTGTTCTCAGTCCAAGTCACTGTTCCTGCGCAGCGATAGCTGTTGTTGACAGGCAATTGTGCTAATTGAACTTGCATCGAGCCGCGTCACAAGGTTTAATGACACTTCCCGCTGGCTTTAGGTGCTGAGCCGCCAACCGAGTTGGCGCGATCACTTTTTCCCCAGCCCAATAGGGGAAAATGGAGCCACGGAACTAAGGATGACTACTAAAAACGTTTTCTCGCTGTTCTGTACGTTTCACGTTTGCCTCTCGATCCTTCTTTACGGACAAACGACGAAGGAGCATGCCGACACAATCATCACCGGCGGCATCGTTGTCACCATGGATGGCCACCGCCATATCTACGAAGACGGGGCCGTCGTGGTAATCGGCGACACGATCGTCGCGGTCGGCCCACGCGCCGAACTGGAAGCGAGGTATGAGAGCCGGCAGACCATTGATGCGAAAAATACGCTGGTGCTCCCGGGATTCATCAACGGTCACACCCACGTCCCCATGACCCTGTTCCGCGGCTTGCACGACGACGTAACCCTCAACGATTGGCTTTACAAATACATCTTTCCCGCTGAAAAAAAGAATGTTACGGAGGAGTTCGTTCGCTGGGGAACGCGGCTGGCAGCGGCTGAGCAGATACGCTCCGGGGTGACCACCTTCGCGGATATGTACTACTTCGAGGACGCTGTTGCGGAAGAAACTAAAACAGCGGGTATGCGCGGCGTGCTGGGCGAAACGTTTATTGATTTTCCTGCACCCGATAACAAAAACGAAGCCGCAATGCTCGAGTACACCGAGAAGTTCTTGAAGAAGTGGCAAGGGGACCCGCTCATTCACGCGGCCCCGGCGCCCCATTCGATTTATACCTGCTCACAAAAGACGTTGCAGGATGCTTCCGCTCTGGCTCGCAAGTATCATGCGCCGATCCTGATTCATGTCGCCGAGATGAAAAAAGAGCGGGACGACAGCGAGAAGCAGAACGGGATGTCGCCAGTTCAATACCTAGACAAGATCGGGGTGCTTGGCCCCGATGTCGTTGCCGCGCACTGTATCTTCGTCGACGAGGCAGACCGCAAGATTCTCGCGCAGCACAACGTGGGATGCGTGCACAACCCGTCGAGCAACATGATGATTGCGAGCGGCGTTGCGCTCGTGCCCGAAATGCGAGCCGCGGGAATCGCAGTCGGCCTCGGAACGGACGGGCCGGCAGGCAGCAACAATGACCTCGACCTGATGGAAGAGATCGATTTGGCAGCAAAGCTGGCGAAGATTACAAAAATGAGTCCGCTGGCACTGAATGCTCTGGCCGTCGTGGAAATGGCGACCATCGACGGCGCCCGGGCATTGCATATGGAGAAAGAAATCGGATCGCTCGAAAAGGGGAAAAAGGCGGACCTGATTCTGATTAGCCTTGACGAGCCCAATGCTGTGCCGATGTACGACGTTTACGCGCAGATCGCGTACGCATTGAAGGCGAGCGATGTGCAGACCGTCATGATCGGAGGGCGGGTCGTGATGCGCGATCGCAAGCTGCTGACCGTTGACGAGCAGGCGGCGATTGCCAAGGCGCGTGAGTACAAGAAGACGATTACCGCGTCGCTCGGAATGCAGTGAAGTCTGCTGCCGCCTCACCGACTAACCATCTCAGGCACGGCCGTTGCTGGGGGCGTGTTGCGGCTGCGGTGGGCGCTGACCGCCCCGTCGATGATCACCATGCCGATTCCCGGAAGATCTCCTTTTTGAATGCTGTCTAACAGGTTCTTCCCCGCCGAGTGCTGGGCTTTGTCCATCAGAACGAAGGAGGCTTCGCGGCCGGGCGCAATCAGGCCGCAATCGAGTTTGCGCATCTTCGCCGTGTTGCCTGTGGCGAGGCAGATGGCGACTTCGGCGGGGATTCCGCCGAGCGACGACAACAACGAAATCATCCGCACAATGCCGAGCGGCTGGGCGCCCGATCCGGCGGGCGAATCGGTGCCGAGAATCACGCGGTCGAGCTGTTTTAATTCCATTGCCGTGCGGAGCGCGAGCAGTCCGGCGCGCTCGTTTCCGTTATGCACGATTTCGAGGGCCCGTGTAGAGCGTTCGCACAACGCCGTTATCTGATCGTCGGGGAGAGCGGTGTGCCCGCCGTTGACGTGGCCAATGACGTCGGCATCGGTTTCGAGGACCATATCTTTGTCGATCAGGCTGGAACCGGGGATCGACGGCCCTCCAGTGTGAATGGTGCTCTGGATGCCGTATTTGCGGGCCCATGAAACCATCTGGTGCGCGGTTTTCCCATCTTTCACGCTGCCCAAACCTACTTCGCCGAGGATCTTGACTCCGGCGGCGGCGAGTTCTTTGAAGTCATCTTCTACCATTCCATGTTCGAGCACGGGAGCACCAGCGTAAATTTTCACACCACCGGGGCGGAAGGCGTGAAAGGCGCGTTGCGCGAAAATCGCCATCGCCTTCAGGCCAACGATATCCTTCGGACGTCCGGGCGTGTGGACTTCGCCGGCTGAGATCATCGTAGTGACGCCGCCGTGCAGATAGCTGTCGATCCAGCCGAGCTGATTCTGGCGGGGCGTCCAGTCGCCGCATACCGGATGAACGTGGCTGTCGATGAGCCCGGGGGCGAGCGCCGTACCCTTGGCGTCGATGGTGATTGTGGCTCCGGAAGTGTCGACATCTTTTTCCTTTCCCACGGCTGCAATGCGATCGCCGACGGCGACTACAGTGTCGGCATCGAGGATGGGGTTGGCTAGGTCTCCGCTGAGCAGAAGGCCGATGTTGCGGATGACCAGCTTGGTTTGTGGCGCGGATTTCGAAGGTTCGTCGTGGGCCATGGTTCCCTCACCAGCGCGGATTTGCTGCGAACTCAGTGGCCGCTAGTATACAAATGAATGAGCGCCGAGCAACCGCGCGTTGCGTTTTGCCAGCGGCGCAAGGAATCTGTTACCAGCATCGAGACCACGGAGAGAGGAATGCAATCTCGCGACTACATTTTTTGGGAAGTGGATGTGCAGGCTGATTTCATGCTGCCCGGTGGCAAGCTCTATGTTCCGGGAGCGGAGAAACTTCTGCCCAACATTCGCAAGCTGACGGACGCAGCGCGGCGCGGTGAAGTTTTTCTTGTTTCTCATGGATGCTTTCATCCGGAGAATGATCCGGAGTTCAAGCAGTTTCCGCCGCACTGCGTGAAAGGCACGGCGGGGGCGGAGTTTGTTCCGGAAGCCCTGGCGAAGAATTTCGTTCGTGTGGAAAACGACGTCAAGGCGAAACTGCCGGAAGACCTTTCGAAGTATCAGCAAATCATCCTGGAGAAGCAGACTCTGGATGTTTTTCAGAGTCGCCATGCGGACGAGTTGGTTGAGGATTTGGGCAACTCCGCGGAATTTGTAGTGTTTGGAGTCGTGACGGAATACTGCGTCAGTTTGGCAGTCAAGGGACTGCTGAAGCGAAAGCGCCGGGTGGCGGTAGTCCGCGACGCGATTGAAACCTTGGCGCCGGAAAGTGGAGAGAAGACTCTAGCGGAGCTTCGAAGTCTCGGGGCGCGAGTGGTGACCACGGACGAGGTGCTCGCACAGCTTGCAAAAGCGCACGCCTAGCGGTTGCAGAGATCCCTCACTCCGTTCGGGATGACAAGACTTTAGATCGAGCACCTACAGAAGCATGCCGGCAATCGAAGCCGACATTAGATTAGCCATGGTGCCGGCCAGCATAGCGCGAATGCCGAGACGAGCCAGTTCGCCGCGCTTGTTCGGAGCGAGCGCGCCGATGCCGCCCAGCTGAATTCCGATCGAACTTAGATTCGCGAAGCCGCAAAGCGCGAAGGTCGCAATCGTAAACGACCGGGGATCGAGCACGGCTCTCTGCGGTCCGAGCATCGAGAAGGCTACGAGTTCGTTCAACACCATGCGCGTGCCGAGAAGATTGCCGATGGCGGGACAGTCACGCCATGGAATTCCGATGACCCACGCGACAGGCGCAAACAACGTGCCGAAGATTTGCTGCAAGCTGGAGGGAAACCACATTATTCCGAGCCGGTTGTGAATGCCGCCCAGCACGCCGTTGGCGAGGGCAATTAGCGCCAGGAATGCGATCAGCATGGCGGCGATATTGAGCGCGAGCCCTAAACCGTCGGTGGTGCCGCGCGCAATCGCACCCAGCAGGTTTTCTTTTTTCTCCGCATCCTTCTCTTCTTCGCTCATGACAACGCGGCCAGCGGTCTTCGGAACCTCGGTCTCGGGTACAAGCATCTTTGACATCAGAATGGTGCCGGGGGCGGTCATGATGACCGCACTCAAAAGATGTTTAGGTTCGATGCCGAAGGCGATGTAAGCAGCCATGATGCCGCCGGAGACATGGGCCATGCCGCTGGTCATCACCGTCATCAGTTCAGAACGAGTGAGGTCGGGAAGAAACGGGCGGATAGTGAGCGGTGCTTCGGTCTGGCCCATGAAGATACTCGCCGCCACATTCAGAGACTCGGCGCCGCTCGCGCCCATGAAGCGGGTCATCACCTTCGCGGCCAGTTTGATGATGAATTGCATGATCCCGTAGTGATAGAGCACGGCGAAAAAGGCGGCGATAAAAATGACGGTTGGGAGCACCTGGAATGCGAAAAAGAATCCCATCGGGGAGCCCTGCGCACCGAGCGCGCCGAAGACGAACTTCGATCCCTCGAATGAATAGCTAAGCAGGCGATTGACGGCGTCTCCCGCCTTCTGGAAGAGTATTCGGCCGAGCTCAATCTTCAGCACAAAAATGGCGAACACAACTTGCAGGCCCAGACCCCACGCAACTGTTTTCTTGTTTATCGCGCGGCGGTTGGTGGAGAAAGCGTAGGCGAGGCCCAACATGGTGAGCAGTCCGAGAATGCCAGTAAAACGTCCCATCTTAATCCCCTTTAATCAGTGTTCCCTTCTATGAATCACGCGATGAACCAAACTCGGCTTGTGCGCGGGTGCGGCGGCTGCGATCTGATAGCTCTCTTCCAGCAACGTCTTTGCGCGCGCAGCCTGTGCGTCGGAGTGGCAGTGAATGGTGCAGAGCGACTCGCCGACGGAAACCTTATCCCCAATCTTCTTATGGACGACGATACCCACGGCGGGATCGACGGAATCCTCCTTGCGTTCGCGGCCTCCGCCGAGGATCACGCAGGCGGTGCCGACCTGTTCGCACGCAATTGCCGTCACATAGCCAGTTAGACGGCTGGGCACCTCGACGCGGTGATCGGTGCCCGGGAGGCGCGTCGGATCGTCGATAGCACTGATGTCGCCTCCCTGCAACTCGACCATCTGGCGGAACCTTTCGAAAGCTTTGCCAGAAGCGATGATTTGCTCGGAGAGTTGCTTGCCCTCGGCCACCGTCTTCGACGCGCCGCCGAGATAGAACATCCACGCGGCCAACTCGAGGCACAGCTCGCGCAGATCCGCCGGGCCGCCGCCGTGCAATACCTCGATGCACTCCTGCACTTCGAGCGCGTTGCCAACCATGCGGCCGAGCGGCTGGTTCATGTCGGTGATGAGCGCGACCATCTGCTTGCCCATGCGCTCGCCAGTCTCGACCATCAGCTCGGCGAGGAAGATCGCGTCTTCCTCTTTTTTCATGAACGCACCTGAGCCGGTCTTCACGTCGAGCACGAGGGCGTCGGTGCCTTCAGCGAGTTTCTTGCTCATGATCGAGGCGCAGATGAGGTACGGACTCTCAACCGTCCCGGTAACATCGCGCAGCGCGTACAGCTTGCGGTCAGCGGGAGCGATCTTCTCGGTCTGCCCAATCATGCAGCATCCGCAGGCTTTGAGGACGCGATGGAATTCGGGCACCATCAGGCCTACGCGGAATCCGGGGATAGATTCCAGTTTGTCGAGGGTGCCTCCGGTGTGGCCCAATCCACGGCCGCTGATCATGGGGACGAAAAGGCCTCCGGCAGCGACCAGCGGCGCCAGCACGAGCGAAGTCTTGTCGCCGACGCCGCCGGTGGAGTGCTTGTCCACTTTCTTTGCGGGAAGGAAGCTGAGATCGAGAACCTCGCCGGAATGCAACATGGCGTGCGTGAGCGCGGCGGTTTCCTCGCGAGTCATTCCTCGCAGCACGACCGCCATGAGCCACGCCGCCATCTGGTAATCGGGAATGCTGCCTTGGGTGCAGCCATCGACGAGGTATCCGATTTCAGCGGCGGATAATGCGCCGCCATCGCGCTTCTTGCGGATGAGATCGATGACGCGGAACGGTGATTCGGAAACGCTCGGCTGGCTCACTTGAGACGGAAACCCTCCGGCAGAAGATCGGTGATGAGGCTTTGCTTTGGGCCTTTTTTCCCCTCGTAGAAGACAATGGCGCGCGGCCCGAATTCATAGATGACCTGGCGGCAGGCGCCGCAGGGCGAGCATGGAACTCCGTGATCATTGGTGACTGCGACAGCTTGTATTTCGAGTTCAGGGCCGTGCTTGGCGATGGCAGAAAATATCGCGGTACGTTCAGCGCAATTGGTCATTCCGTAAGAAGAGTTCTCAACGTTGCATCCCACGAAAACTTGGCCCTTCGACGTGAGAATGGCCGCGCCCACTTTAAAGTTGGAGAAGGGCGCGTACGCGTTTCTCATTACTTTGCGCGCTGCACGGAGCAGACGGTCGCGCATGGCCGCTGGCACTTTTGTTGTTGGCATACCCAAACCGATTTCGCCGAAGAGCAAGAGTGGGCAATTGTACCGCCTGACCGAGCTTCGACAGTAGACTTTTCGCGAGCGGCGTGCGAGTCGGCCAGAGGTTACGCCGGCGTAAGGGTGATCGGTGATACGCCTGGCTCCAAGAGAAGGAGTGGAAGGACTTCTGTGAATACGAAGACTCACTCAACCAGGCGCTCTCGGACTATTTGCGCGAGCAATTCATCCGACTGCGGATCTCCGCCTTTCAGTGAGGACACTTCAACGAGCCGTAACGCTGCCTTTGCCAAGGTCCGGGCGCGTGTGCTCGGCAGGTGCGCGATGAGCGTAGAATAGCCTTCGACAATCACAACGGCCGAGTCGCATGATGTTGACGAGGTGTTTGGCGCCGGGTGCAGGCAAAAGTTTCCGGCGATTCTTTCCGTGCCGCGAGCGGCTGGACCGTGCGGCCGCCTACCGAAGGAGGACCCTATGGATCCCATTCATGATCGTGTGAAATCGGGTGGAGGAACGCCGGGGGAGGCTAGCCAACCCATTCGGTTCGCAGGCTCGGTGCTTGACGCGCAGCGTCACGTCTGTGCTTTTTTTCATAACCCTGACGAAGAATACCGTGTGCTGCTTCCATTCATCAAAGACGGTTTCGAGCGGGGCGAGAAGGCGTTCCACATCGTCGATCCCAAGCTACGCGCCGAGCATCGCCTACGGCTCGCGTCAGCCGGCATCGACGTGGATACGGCGGAAACGAGTGGTCAGTTCGAGCTACGCAATTGGGCTGACGCGTACCTACGTGATGGTCATTTCGATCAGGATCGGATGCTCGCTCTGATCGAGGAGGTCCTCAACGGGGGCAGGCAGCAAGGGTTCGCGCGCACCCGCTTGGTCGCGCACATGGAATGGGCGCTCGAAGATCGGCCGGGCGTTGACGATTTGGTGGAGTACGAGACGCGACTGAACTATGTTTTGCCTCGCTATAAGGACCCGGTCATATGAATCTACGATCTCGCCAAGTTTGGCGGGCAGATCGTCGTTGACATAATGCGGACCCACCCGATGATCATCATCGGCGGCATCCTCCAGGAGAACCCTTTCTTCGTTCCGCCGGACGAATTCTTGCGGGAGCTGCGTAAACGGCACAGCGCGCGCAACACGGCGCCCCCGTCAGCGGCTTGACCCGGAAGTGGAAAATGGGAAATACAGCCGATATCAAGCACCTTCAGAGGTGCATCAATGATCTCATCAGTGTTCTGGCGCTTCCGGCGATTTGGAGTGGCGGCGAGTCATCCCAGATCCTCGGCACTCTCCTCGACGTGCTCCTCACCATGTTGCGCCTCGATTTCGCGTATGCGCGCCTGAGCGACGCGAGTGGTGGTCCGCCAATCGAGGTGGTCCGGTTGGGTGATCACCGGAATTCCTCCCTTCAGCCGCAGCAATTCGGTCAAGCTCTCAACCGCTGGTTGACCGACGACCAAACCGCCTCGCGGTGCGTGGTTCCAGATCCGGTGGGAGAGGGTGAAGTCTCGATCGCGTCGTTCTCGCTGGGCCTTCAGCACGAAGGCGGCGTGCTGGTAGCTGGCTCTCGGCGAGCTGATTTCCCGACCGAAGTGGAGCGACTCCTCCTGCGTGTCGCGGCCAACCAGGCGGGAATTGGATTGCAAGAGGCCCGACGCGCCGGGGAGCAGAAGCGGATCGCAGAGATGCTCGAACAACGAGTCGCCGAGCGGACCATAGAACTGACCGCCGTCAACGACGACCTGCGGCGCACTGAGGCATATTTGGCGGAAGCTCAAAGGCTCAGTCATACAGGAAGCTTCGGCTGGAGACCTTCCAGTGGACATATCGTCTGGTCAGACGAAACGTTTCGAATTTTTGAGTTCGACCCGGTCGTTAAACCTACGGTGGAACTCATCCTGCAGCGAACCCATCCAGACGACAGACCCTTCCTGCAAGAATCGATCGATCAGGCAGCACGGGGTCGGAAAGCCTTTGATTTTGAACATCGGCTGCTGCTGCCGGATGGCTCGGTCAAGTTCCTTCGAGTTGTGGGTCATCCCTCAACCAACGATGAATCGGGCAACTTTGAATTCGTGGGAGCGGTGACCGATATCACGGATCGCAAGCGAGCAGAGGAGGCCCTACGGCGGAGCGAGGGTTATTTAGCTCAAGCGCAAATGCTGACCCAGAGTGGAAGTTGGGCCTGGAATGTGCGTACCGACGCTCGCTTCTGGTCGCAAGAGACCTTTCGCATCTTCGGCTATGACCCCGAAAAAGTGAAGCCCACGTGGTCGGACATCCTCGAACGCGTTCACCCTGAAGATCGACCAGCAATCGTGCAGAAAGCGAAAGCGGAGACCACGCTGAAGGAGGATTCTGAGTTTGATTGGAGAATTGTTCTTCCGGACGGAAGAATCAAGCACCTTCACTCGGTCGCTCACCCCGTGACGGATGAGTCAGGCGAAATCACTGAGATCGTCGGCACCTTGATGGACGTCACCGAGCGCAAGCGGGCAGAGGCGCTGCGTGACGGAGAGAGCCGAATCTTGGAGATGATAGCCCGCGATGCTCCGCTGGAGGACGTACTGGTGAAGCTGGTGCAGGTGGTGGAAACCCAATTTACCGGTTTGCTCTGCTCGGTACTGCTCCTCGACAACGACGGGCAGCACGTCCGGCACGGCGCCGCACCCAGCTTTCCCAAGTCCTACATCAACGCCATCGACGGCCTTTGCATTGGACCGAAGACGGGATCGTGCGGCACCGCCATGTACCGCAGAGAGCCTGTTGTGGTCACCGACATTCTCCTGGATCCGCTCTGGGAGGCGTACCGAGACGTGGCCGAGCCCCATGGGCTCCGCGCCTGCTGGTCCACTCCCATACTTTCGCATTCGGGCAAGGCGCTGGGCTCGTTTGCCATGTATTACCGCGAACCGCGCAGTCCGGGCCCGGCAGAGACCCGCGCCCTGGAAATGGCCACTCACCTCGCCGGCATAGCCATTGAACGTAAGCTGGCGCGTGAAGAACGCGAACGATTGCGTCAGGCCCAGGCGGATCTCGCGCACATAAATAGGGTGACCACGATGGGCGAGCTGACCGCTTCCCTGGCGCACGAGATTAAGCAGCCGATTGCCGCGGCAGTCACCGATGCCAGGACCTGCTTGCGCTGGCTAGGGCGCGATGAGCCCAACGTGTCAGAGGCACACGAAGCGGCATCGAGACTAGTGACAGATGTAACGCGCGCGGCCGACATCATTAGCAGAATCAGCTTGTTGTTCAAGAAGGGCGTTCTCCAGCACGAGTTGGTCGATGTAAATGAGCTCATTCGAGAAATGATCGTGCTGCTGCGAAGTGAGGCGGCCCGGCACTCGATTTCAATCCATAGCAGTCTTGCCGACGATCTTCCCCAGATCATGGCCGATCGTGTGCAATTACAACAGGTTTTTATGAATCTTATGCTCAACGGCATCGAAGCCATGAAGGATATCGGCACGGTAGGTGAACTTATCATCAGATCGCAGCGAGACGACAATGGTCAACTCCTGATCTCGGTCGGTGATACTGGCGCGGGACTACAGCCGGAGCAGGTGGAGCAAGTCTTCAATGCCTTCTATACCACCAAGGCTCAGGGTACCGGCATGGGATTGTCTATCAGCCGATCCATCATTGAATCGCACGGCGGCCGCTTGTGGGCCAGCCCAAACTCCGGCCGGGGCGCAACGTTTCAGTTCACTTTACCCATTGAAGGCACGGCTCACCAGGCCGCGTAGCCCAGGTGGCGTAGGTTGTTCGTGATCTTTGCTGTGCCGCTGTGCGCACGGCGCGCTGCCTCCGGCGATGATGGCGGTACACCAATTGAGAATCGCCGGCGAATGTCCTTTCGTTCCAGATGTAGTTCAGGCGACACAGTTGAACACTGTTTGCCATGCCTCACATTTTGCTCTGCCCTGATCTGATGATCGCTTGTATCACTCAAGCTTCGATCAACCAATCTTTACCAAACTGAAACAATTCTTTACGCAAAAATTCGTTTTCGATCGCATCTCTTCACTATGTATGAAATTTATTCGGATGGCAGCGGGCTGCCCGCGCCGGCTGCTGACTTGATGAACACGTTACGACTTGACAGACAGGGAGGAGCCCTATGAAAAATCCGTTCTCGTCTATTGCGGTTCTTGCGTTGTCATTGATTGCAGGACCCTGGGCCTTCAGCGCGGTAGTAGACCAGACCGACGCAGACGTTCCTGCGCCAGAGGTGCAGCAGTATTTTCCTGCGCTGGTAGGTAAAGAAGCACTGACCGACGTACTTAACGTTAAGCCTCAACTACCCCGTGGTCCGAACGACATTCTTGAAGACTACGAAGCCGAAATGGAGAAGATCACGAGCCGCATGTCCAATGAACTAGGGGAAATTCGCCAGGCGATCGCGAACGATCAACTCTCAAGGGAACAGGGTGACTACCTGGCTCGGGAACGATACCAGATCGCGATGATGCAGTTTCAATTGTTCAGCGCTTGGCACGCGATCCTGGAACAAGCTGTGACACAAGCTTCCGTCGCACAGACAAAGGATGATCCTTCGCCCACTGGGCAGGCGCTCGTTCTGGGGCTGCCGTTTTCTTCGTTACAGCTTAATTCCTCTTTAGCGCAGTTCCTGGAACTAACGCCAGAACAGCGTTCTGGGATTCGGCAGGTGATGGCAAAAGAACGCCCTTACGTTGCTTCATTGATGGCCGAACTCGATGCCACGCGACAAAAGCTGGAGATGGCGACTCGGAATGCCCGTCCCGACCAGAAGCAAGTCTCGTCCCTGGCACTCGCACAAGCACGTCTGCTGACGAAATTGGTCGCGGAAAACTCGGATTTGCAGGTGAAGATCTTGCGTCTGCTGAACTCGGAGCAGCGAAGAAAAATCGAGAAACTCAAGCAGGCCAACGAACTGAGCGATCTAAGAGGCGAGTAGGTTCGGGACCAAACCGACTTTCCGACTGAAGAGCCAGTTCGGCAAAAAACTGGCGCGTTTCTCGGCACTGATCCAGTCGACAGCACTCAACATCGGGATCGCCCCTGACTCAAGAGCTCCATAGTCGCTGGCTAAGAGGTATGCCGCGTTTTAGCGGGCCTTCTTCGAGACACGAGCGACCAACTCGTCCAATCTCGCAAGCAAGAGCTTCAGGACGGGAGACTGGTTCGACTCTCTGAAGCCGAAGACCAGATCAACAGTCGGCGGGTCTCCCTTCAGAGGGCGACTCGTTACAGACGAAGGGAGAAAGTTCTGTGCGTAAGCAGGTAATATTCCTACGCCGCCCGTCGACACTATTAAGGACATTCCCATGGTGACATGGTCCGCCTCGTGAGCTGGCGTGATTTTGATTCCGGACCGCTTCAGGTAATTGTCGATCACCCCACGCAGCACAGGAGCCGTGTTCGACACG
>Ga0307477_10000421_pt1 | contig 48249 bp, 41 predicted proteins | sample atmos_gasesECM2C_FD_203316 | JGI IMG/M metagenome (GOLD analysis project Ga0307477, IMG submission 203316) | Hardwood forest soil microbial communities from Morgan-Monroe State Forest, Indiana, United States - atmos_gasesECM2C_515 | ecosystem: Environmental > Terrestrial > Soil > Temperate... | reverse complement strand
CGGCGTCCGCGAGCCGGGAACCAGCGCGCGTTCGCGAGGTTATTTTCGGGGAAAGGCGTTATGACAGGCGAGGTGAAGCGCAGAAACTCGGCATGCGTGCCGCGAACTTTTTCTTCGAGGCGCGGGTCCGGCGCTTCGCGCGTGCTGAACACCTGAACTTCGCGGCGCTCCAGGCGGAAATCCGCCGGCTTCTGGTAAGAGTAAAAGTCGTCGCTCGCGTTGACGATGCGGTCGTTGAAACGGGAGAAATATTCCAGCAGTTCCCGAGAGCCCTGTCCAGAAGGACCGCCGTTGCGGCCGGGCCAACTGTGCGTCCAATCGAGACCCCAGTCCAGCGGACGCACCACGCGGTTATTGTCCACCGACGTGAGCCGGGTTTCCCAGTCGTACATCCATTGAGCGTAGCGCGAAGGCATCTCTATCTAGGAATACAACAACGGTGAGCATTTTGACGACTCGGTGCAGTTTAATGGTGGGATTTAGCAGTCAGGAGTCAGCAGTCAGCATTCAGTAGTTTCCGATGCCAGCCCTAACGGGGCATCCGATTTCGAAAAGCTTATGGTATCGCTAAAGCGATACCCTGATACTAACCATGTTGGCTGAAGGCTGAGTGCTGAAGGCTGACGGCTCAGAGGTAAACTCGCGGCACTCTCTGCGACAAGCCGCACAGAATTTCGTAGGGCACGCTTTCGCACCAGCGCGCCAGTTCTGCGGCGTCCACACTCTTGCTGTCGCCCTTACCTATTAAGATGACTTCATCCCCCACCGCGACGCCGCTTATGTGGCTGACGTCTACAATCGTGAGGTCCATCGAGACGCGCCCCACCACCGGCGCGTATTCGCCGCGTACGATCACTCGTGCGCGATTTGAGAGCAGCCGTGGATAACCGTCCGCGTAACCGACAGGCAGCACTGCGATACGGCTCCGCGCTTTGGTCACGAAGGTGCCCATGTAGCCGACCGCTTGCCCTGCCGCGACTTCTTTCACTGTCAGCACGCGAGTCTTCCAAGAGAGCACCGGACGCAGCGGCAATTCCGCCACGGACGCAGGTTCGCTGCCACGCGTGAAGGCTAGCGAATATCCGTAGAGCGCGATTCCCGGACGCACCATCGTCTTCCACGTCTCGGGCCGCGCGGTCATGGCGGCGGAATTTCCCATGTGAACCAGCGGCGGCCGGAGCCCGCAATTCCGCAACACCGCAAGTCCCTCTTCAAAGCCCTTCATTTGCCGCACCGCATCTTCGGAGTCGAGCACTTCCGCCGACGCGAAGTGCGTGCTCACTCCTTCGAGAGTGAGGTGCTCGCACTTGGCTAACATCTCGCACAAACGCGGCAACGCTTCCTTCGATGCTCCAAGGCGGTTCATGCCCGTGTCGATTTTCAGATGCACAGGCAAACGATGTGACGGAAGATCGCTCTGCCGTCTCCGCGCTGCGCGTTCGAGTAACTCAATGTGCCAAGGTTCCCAGATTGTGGGAGTGAGATTTTGGGCGACGATCCCATCTTCCTCGCCCTTCCAGATCCCCGTCATTAGCAGGATGCGGGCTTTGGTGCCGGCGCCCCGCAGCGCCAGGCCTTCCGCGGCGTCGGTCACGCCCAGCCACTTTGCGCCCTCGGATTCGAGAGCGCGCGCACACTCCACTGCGCCGTGGCCGTAGCCGTCGGCTTTGACCACGGCACAGATGGTGACGCCTGCGCCGACGTGCTTCTGTATCGCGTGAAAATTTTGTCCAAGCGCTGCGACAGAAACTTCCGCCCAAGTCCGGCCGTCGAGAATCAGCGAGCGGCGCTCAGGCATTTTCGACAAATCGGGACGCGGTGCGTTCACCTAGCCGATTATAGTGACCGCACGAGTCGCGTTGTTAAGTGCCAATGGTAACTATAATGACTCTCAACTGCCCGACAACACAAAGTTCACTGTGATTTCCGTCTCCACCTCGATGGGCTCGTTGTTCAGCAAATACGGGCGATACCGCCATTGCCGGACCGCTTCAATCGCGGATTTGACCAGCATCGGGGACCCGCTAACCACGACTAGATTCTCAATCGTCCCCTTCTTGCTGATGATCGCCCGCAATTCGACGGTGCCCTGAACACGCGCAAGGCGCGCGATTGGGGGATAGCTGGGCTGGACGCGGTAGATGATGTTGCCCTCGGCCCACTGCGATACCCGCATGGGCTTGACCGAGGCTGGGCGCGCCGGGATCACAACGGAGATGCCGTCTCCGAGGCCATGCGCAACGCCGTCGCCAGGTCCGCGACCCGATCCAGTGCCGATGATTGGGAAGTCCGGCGCCGGTGGAGCCGAGTCCGCATCGTTGATTGCCGCGATCCGAAGAGGGATCGATCGCGGCGTGATGAACGGTCGTGGGGACGGGTTGCTGACTGCAGTGGCCGTAGAATGCGCGTGCGCAGCCTCTGTTGCCGCGGGTGGTGTGAGTGCCACGGGCGAGGCGAGCCGCTCCAGCCAATGCAATTGCGGTGGCCGCTGAACCCAGAGCAGCGGGATCGCGAGCAGCAAGCTCAGTCCGAGGGCTTGCATGGTGAAGGATGCGAGTGTGGTCCATCCGCGGCGGGCAGAGTGATCCCAGTTGCTTTCAAGAGTGCTGAACATAATGTGTCCTCCGGGACGGGCCCCGTCATTCCGTACAGACACCTGCGCCTTGCGATTTGATCCTGAGCTACGCGGAAGGAGTTAGACCGGTCGAGTGACGGGCGTCCTCGCTCGTCCGCCGTGCGGGGACGCCCGGCTCCGCACAAAAAATAAAGACCGCGTCTGCACGCGGTCTTAATAAGAAAGTCTCAAAAACTTGGAACTGAAACTACCCGAGTCGAGTCCCCTACTGTTTCGGCGGAGCGGTTGCCGGCGGCTTGGTCGCGGGCGCAGCAGGTTTGCTGGCCGGAGACGTTCCCGGTCTCACGGGCTTGGGAGCCACGCTACCCGCAGCGGGCGCCGCCACACCGGATTGAACGTTGAAGGCTTCCACGATCGGTTGCGTGATGTCGACGGCTGGTCCGTACCAGATCACCGGTCCACGGGGCCACTGTTGGGACGTATCCAGGATCATGCCATAGCCATTTTCGCTGGCATACTTCACGATGAGTGGAGCCATCTTGGTGAGGATTTTATTTCCGATCTCGCCCTGCTGGTTCTGGAAATCTTCCTGCGCGTCCTGCGTGGACCGATCGAAACTCTTCTGCTTTGCCTCGATCTGCTTCACCAGCTTGTCGCGCGATTCCTCATTCAATTTGTCTTGCTGCGCATTGAGCTGTTTCTTCAGGCCGTCGATTTCGTCGGCCGAACCCTTCAGTTCGTTTTGCTTGGGTTCAAACTTCTTGGCGAGCACGTCGAAATCCCGCCGTCCTTCGTTGGAGGCGAAGATAGCCTGCTCGATATTGATGGTGCCGACTTTGGTGCCAGTAGCCTTAGCCGCCGCCGCCGCAGCTGCGGAGGGAGCGTTGGGTGTGGTGGCAGCCGCAGCGGCGGGAGAACCCGCAGCCGCGTCGGCCTGGGCCAGAGCGAATAGGGAGAGGCCGAACACTACGGCCACGGTGGCGCACGCAGACTTCTTAATCACAAACTTCTTAATCATTGGATCCTTTGAACTCCTTCGGATTTTTCGGAAATGCTGGAAACTTCCAGCTCGCTGGGCTCAACAAAACTGCTCGCAACCCGAGCTTATCAGTCATGAAACCTGAAACAGACAAACATTGACCTGAAACCGGTGCAGCGAGCGCGCAAGGCGCGTACGACACCCGGCTTTCTTCACGCTGAACCACAAGCGTGGTGATCAGGGTATGGACGCTCTGCATTATACGGAGCGCACAGGAACAGCGTCAAACGAATCTCGCCGTTCTTGCTCGCCGTTCTTCTTAATTAGTTCGATGCGGCCAGGCCGGTAGCTATCGGCTGTCGGCTCACAGTTTTCAGGAAAACCATACGCCCTCTGGGTCACTCTTTAGTACCACGGTGTCTCTCCCTCGATCTATTGGAGTCGTGGGTTTAGGCGGAGATTACAAGCTCATCTCGTTGAGGCCTTCATCCAACCGACTCACCCTTCAATAATGGAAACGGTAGCGCAGTTCGACATAGATTTCGCGCGGGTTGTTCCAATGGAAACCGCCGAAGGTCTGGCTGTTGTCGAGATCCACGCGGCGGTTGGCCACGTTCAGGGCGTTCAGCGAGGCGGAAACGCGCTCACCGAAGTCCTTGCCGAGAGACAAATCGAACGTGGTGTGCTGGGGCAAATGCCGTTCAGGATAAGGGTTGCCCGGGAACGCGTTACTGAAGCCTGAGCCGTAGTACACGTTCGTGGATGCGTACGAACGCCACGGTAGGGAAACGTCGGCGCCGACGTTGAGCGTGTTTGTCTGATCGTGGTCGAGGGCAAAGAGCGGGGTGGGCGGAGCAAAATTCGTCAAACCGCCCGTGATTGGCAGTTTGCCATCGGCCACCTGATTGGAGTATGCAAGATGGATTTGTCCACGGTGAGCAATGCGGGGCGAGCGCAGCGTGAGTTCCCAGCCGCGGATTTTAGCTCGATCAATCGTGATTGGTAAACACAGTCCGGACCCGATGCAGCTATGGTCAAAGAAATTGTGCGCGTTGGTCTGGAAATTGTCCGCGTCGAGAACCCAACCACGATAGGGAATGGTGACTCCAAATTGATGCTCTTCGTCGCGCTCTCCCTGAAGGGGGAGGAAACCGCAATTATTCGCAGTGCAAAATTGCTCCAGAGGGCCCCCGACTGTGAGGAGAGGCGGCGCCTGGTAATAGTGGCCGTAGAAGGCGCGGAACGTCCAATTCAGGAGGGGGATATTCAACGCAGCGCCAAAACGAGGGCTGATGGCGTTCTCGGTCATCCCGCCGCTGAAGTGCGTGGGGCGCATTCCCGCGGTAAGCGTCAACCAGGAAACCGGTTTGAATTTATCGTCGATGAAGAAAGCTTCTAAACCACCCGAAGCGAGATCACGTTCGGCAAACGATTGACTAGGCGTGTCCTTGAAGATTGCTTGGAAAAACTGATCGTCCCGTTGGTGAAAGCCGTAGAAACCCGCCTGTAGATTGTTCTTCGCGAAGTTAGCGCTGAAGCTAACCTGCCCCCCAGCGTAGGTGGAAGTGTGATGATCTGTCGTGGCGGTGGGATCGGCAGGTGAGCTGTCGTAGTTGGCGCCGTTGCGGTGGTAAAAAGGCGAGACCGTGAGCATTACCTTTGAATTAAACGTGTGAACCCAGGAGAAATTCACCAGCGCATCGGATTCATGGTTGCCATCGCGGAGATCAAGGGTTGGATACTGGGCCTGAAAGCCATTTGCGGCAATATTGCCGTTCTCAATATCGTTGGGAAAAGGATCGTACGGGATCTGGTAGTAGTCCTTGCGCAACGAGGTAACGAAACGCAACTGGTTGGAAGGGTCCACGTTAAAAATCAGTGACCCGAAACCGCCGTAGCCATTGGCGGCGTCGTGCACCACTTTCGAAACAGGCGTTTGCAAGCCGAGATCAGTGCGGTTCCCATTCACGCTGGCGTAGTAAGCGAATCGCTCCGTGTGACTGCCGAAGCTGAACTGATCGTTAGTTTGATAGAAGTTGCCGGCGCTGAGAACCAGCTCAGCCTGGTTGTTGCGCTCGAACCCAGAGCGCGGGACGATGTTGAACACGCCATAAGTCCGGTCGCCGAATTCCGCGCCGTAGCTGCCGCGGTTGACCTCCATGTAGTCGATATCTTTGGGATCAAACTGCGGGGCTACATTGGACGCAATGTTCGTGTTGGGCACGGGAACGCCGTCCATCAGCCAACTGGTCTGGTGACCTCCGCGAATGTGCAGCTGGTCATGCGTCACGTACGCGCCGGGGACGAAATCCGTGATCATCGCCATGCTGTTGCTGCGGGATGCCCCGGGCGTGCGCTCGATGTCGAGGCGGCTGACGAGGGTTGTGGGTGTAGCGGAATCGGTCGGGGCCACGTCAGGCTCGCCCGAGACAGTGACGTTGGCGTTCGCCGATGCGACCTTCAAAAGGAAGTGAACGACCGGCACAGATCCCGAGATGACCGTGACCTCCTGTGAAGTCTGTGCGAAGCCCTCACTGGCGACGCTGACGGAATAATCGCCGAGAGGCACGGCGTTGAGTTGGAATTCACCATTGGCGTCGGTGGTGACGCTCTTTGCCCAGTCCGAAGACTTTGCTTTGAGCATCACCATGGCGTTCTGGATGGGACGATGCTGCGGGTCGTGCACAACGCCGCGGACGGCGCCGTAGATGTTGGCGAACGCGGCGGGGGCGATCGTCAGCAATAGCAAAGCGGCGACTGGCAGCAGCTTGGGGCGAGTCATAATTTCATTTCCTTTTTCATGTCCTTGAGGTCTGTGGCGGTTCTCTCCAGCGCCAGATTGCGCTCCTAGGGGAATCGCCTTCCTCATGCCTTTGCCGGCAGCAGAACAATCCGGTTTCGCATCAGGGCATCGCTTCAGCGATGCCGCAGATTTGCGAAATCGGACGCCCCTTTAGGGGGCCAGGGACGCTGCCGCATTGCGCAACGCGCTAATTTTCAGGATTTGGCAGAAGGGTTAGCTACGAGGAGGGGCGCGGGCGGAATCGTGTCCGGAGACGTCGCTTGAGAGCAGGATTGTGCTTTGCGACGAACGCGCGGGTTCGATCAGAAGACTTAAGAAAGAGAGCAGGCCGAAGGCGGGATGCGCCCACTCCAAGGTAGCGACGCGGCAGCAGCAATCGTGGTTCAGGCAGCAGTTAGCGACGGCTTGAAACGAGGCTTCGGACGATTCAACCGGGGATGATTCGACCGGGGATGATTCGGGCTGGGGTAGGTTGGACTCTGCCATCGCATGATGGCATTGCATTGCGTGCTGCGCCGGATGACCGGATACCGGCTGGCGCATGCAGTGCATGCCTCCCGGCTGGGCAGCACTGGCCATCGCCAGCGGCCCGAAGGCCGGAGCGAGCATGACCAGTAGCAGAAATCTTGCAATCCAGCGAGAAGCTCTACACATTTGCGTTCAGGATAACAGTTGCTGGTACTCGGTTGCCAGTATCCAGTCCCTGCCAGACCTCTTCCACTGAGAACTGAGAACTGGGAACTTTATTCCTGCTGTACCATTTCTCCGTGCATGGGCTGACGGAACGGCTATTGATGACAATTCGGAAGCAGCAGTCGATTCGGGCGGGGGATCGCCTGGCGGTGGCGGTTTCAGGTGGGGGGGATTCCGTGGCGCTGCTTTGCCTGCTGCTGGAGTTGCGGGACGAGTTGGGGATCGTGCTGTCGGTTGCGCATGTCAATCACAAGCTGCGCGGAGAAGAGGCGGACGAGGACGAGCGGTTTGTCGCGAAGTTGGCGCGGCAGCACGGGCTCGAACTGCATGCTTGTGTGGCATTGGTTGACGGGAAACAGAGTTCAGGCAAAAGTTCCGGCAAAAGCTCCGGTATCGAGGCCGCCGCGCGTGAACTGCGCTACGATTTTTTTCGCAAGTTGGCGCGCGAAAGTCGAGTTACGAAAATTGCTACGGCGCACACGCTCGACGATCAGGCTGAGACAGTGCTGCTGCGCGTCTTTCGCGGTACGGGTATTCGGGGACTCTCGGGCATTCATCCGCGCATCGTCTTCGAAGACGGGGGACACGCGTTTGGCGAACTAGTGCGGCCGCTGCTGGGCTTCCGGCGCGCTGCACTGCAGGAATTTTTGCGCGAGCGGGGTCAGAGCTGGCGTGAGGACTCGTCGAATCGTGATATTGCCTTCCTTCGAAATCGCGTGCGGCATCGGCTGCTGCCGATGATCGGGGAAGAATTTGGCGAGGCCGCGATCGAACACATGGGCGAGCTGGCGGAGATTGCGCGAGCCGAGGAGGAGCATTGGGAGCGAATGCATCAGGAGATTCGGAGCCAGGGCGGTGGCGCTGCTGAGACGCGGCAAGCCCCGTCTCTACGGGTGGGGCGGTTGTCGGCACTTCCTTTGGCGGCCCAGCGGCGGCTGATCCGCGAGTGGTTGGAAACGCACATGCCTGATTTGAGTATCTCGTTTCAGCTGATCGAGGAGGCGCTTGAACTAGCGTGTATGGCAGGTGGTAAGAAACTGGAGCTGCCGGGTGGGCGGCATCTTCGACGCGGACGGCAAGAGCTTTTGTTGGAACTGGAAACCTTCGGCGGCCGCGGAGAAACGGCGGACTACCAGTACGCTTTACCGGTGCCGGGCGCGGTGGAGATTCGCGAACTGGGCGCTCGAATCGAAGCTCGGGTGGTGGATACGAGTGGCGTTCCGGATGATAAGCGCAGTGAGCTGCTCGACCTGGCGCGCATGCCGAAGGAAGTTCTGATCCGCAACTGGCGGGCGGGAGACCGTTTCTGGCCGGCGCATACGGCGGCAACAAAGAAAGTGAAGGAGCTGCTAAGTGACCGTCATGCGACCGGAGTGGCGAAAAAGCTCTGGCCGGTTGCGGTCGCGAAAGGCTGGGGGCTGATCTGGATGCGCGGGTTTGCGGTTCCGGCTGCTCTTCGGGCGCCTGCGCGAGCTTCAAAAGCAATTTGGATTCGGGAGATTGCGGGCATGATGTAACATGGCGTGGGTAGGTTGGGGAATGCAGAGGTCAGAGGTCAGATTGCAGAGGTGAAAATCCACACCGTAACCTCTGCAATCTGACCTCTTACCTTTGACCTCTCCCGCCCGGAGGCGCCACTTCCACTATGAATGTTTCGCCGAATGCCGGGTTGCGCCAAGTGATCTCCGCCGACCAGATTCAGAAAAGAGTTCGCGAACTGGGACGGCAGATTTCCGACGACTATCGCGGCGAGACCATGATCGCGCTGGGTATTCTGGAGAATAGCTTCCTGTTCATGGCCGACCTGGTGCGGGCGGTCGATGTTCCCCTCATCTGCTCGTTTATCAAGCCGAGCTACAAGCAGAGCCATCAGGGTGAATCCGCTGTGTTGGAGATTCTCTTCAGCCACGAACTGGCGATTGCAGGCAAGCATGTACTGCTGGTGGAAGGGTTGGTGCACTCGGGGGTGACGAGCGAGTACCTGATGAACGATCTGCGGGCGCGAGGCGCGGCTTCAGTGAAGCTGGTCACGCTGCTCGATAGGCAGTCGGCGCGCCGGGTGCCGCTGCAGCCTGACTATTTCGGCTTTCTGGTGGATGAAACGTTTCTTTGCGGCTATGGGTTGGGTAGTCCGGAGCAGACGGGCCGGAACCTGCCGTATCTGGCGGCGACTATCTGAGTGGAGTTGCTATGAACAAGGGCATGAAGGCCGCAGTTTTCTGGATGGTCATCGCGGTAAGCGCGTTCCTGCTCTGGCAGACGGTGAAGTCCGGCGGTTCCGCTCAGGCAATCCCTGAGATAAGCTATTCCGATTTCTTGGCAAGGATTGCCAGCGCTCAGGTCAGCTCGGTTACGATTGCAGGCAATGTAGTTCGCGGGTTGGATGCCAAGGGCCGCAATTTTCGTGTCATTGCGCCGGCAACCCAGACAGCAATGCTTGACGCTCTTCAACAACACGGAGTAGAAATCTGGTTCAAGGAAACACCCGATCAGGGTTGGCCGAGCTGGATACTCAATCTGGCTCCCCTGATTCTTCTCGGAGCTTTGTGGTTTTTCATGATTCGCCAAATGCAGAGGAAACGTTCGGTTGGAGAAGGACCGTCGAGTTCTATACCACCTCAGGAATCCAAAACCCGCTTTGGCCCGTGACTTCTGAGTCCAGTTTTGCTGCTCGTTTTTCATCGAAAAGGTCTAGAATGAGGGGTAAGGCTTTTCCCAATCGAATTTTCGCCTCTGGCATCTAATAACGGATAAAGAGGCGGCTTCTTGCGTTCGGCGGGGAAGGGCTCTTAGAGGAGTTTTAAGTGAATTCTACGATCAAAACGGTACTTTTCTGGGCGGTCATCGTGGTCTCGGCCTTCCTGCTCTGGCAGGTGGTGAAAACCGGGAGCAACGCGCAGAAGGAAAAAGAAATCGGCTTTTCTGAATTCCTGTCCGATGTGGACCAGGGCAATGTCCGCGACGTGATGTTTATTGGGCAGGAAGTCAAAGGCAAGTTTAAGAATGACTCGCCGTTTCATACGATTGCGCCGGCGAACTATCCCGACATGTACAAGAAGTTGACGGACAAAAACGTTCCGTACGGCTTCAAGGACATCAGCAACGGCACCTGGCCGAGCTGGATTCTTAATCTGTTGCCGCTGGTTCTTCTGGGCGCGCTCTGGTTCTTCATGATCCGGCAGATGCAGACGGGTGGAAACAAAGCGCTGTCGTTCGGCAAGAGCCGGGCGCGGCTGCTCTCCATGCAGCAGAAGAAGATCACGTTCAAAGACGTGGCTGGCGTGGACGAGGCGAAGGAAGAACTTCGCGAAATTATTGAGTTTCTGCGCGAAGCGCAGAAGTTCCAGAAACTTGGTGGACGCATTCCGAAGGGCGTGCTGCTGGTTGGACCTCCGGGAACGGGCAAGACCTTGCTGGCGCGCGCGGTTGCGGGCGAAGCGAATGTTCCATTCTTCTCCATCTCCGGCTCGGACTTCGTAGAAATGTTCGTAGGCGTGGGCGCGAGCCGCGTGCGCGATCTTTTCGAACAGGGGAAGAAAAACGCTCCCTGCATCATCTTCATCGACGAAATTGATGCCGTTGGACGTCACCGTGGCGCCGGACTCGGTGGCGGACACGATGAGCGCGAGCAGACTTTGAATCAGCTGCTGGTGGAAATGGACGGCTTCGAATCGAACGAAGGTGTGATCCTGATGGCGGCGACGAACCGTCCGGATGTGCTCGATCCGGCGCTGCTGCGGCCGGGGCGTTTCGACCGGCGCGTGGTGGTGAATCGTCCGGATGTTCGCGGACGGGAAGAAATTCTGCGCGTGCACACCCGCAAGATTCCTCTGGCGGACGATGTGGATTTGTCCGTCCTCGCCCGCGGCACGCCGGGATTCTCCGGCGCCGACTTGGCCAACATGGTGAATGAAGCGGCATTGGCTGCTGCCCGGCAGAACCGCAAGGCTGTGCTGATGTATGACTTCGAAGTGGCGAAAGATAAAGTGCTGATGGGCGTGGAACGCAAGTCGCTTCTGCTCTCCGATGAAGAGAAGAAGAACACCGCGTACCACGAAGCCGGACACGCGCTGGTGGCGGCCATGTTGCCGCACTCCGATCCGGTGCACAAGGTCACGATCATTCCGCGAGGCATGGCGCTTGGTTTGACCATGCAGTTGCCGACCGACGATCGCCACAACTACTACAAGAACTATCTCGACACGCAGATTGCCATCCTGATGGGCGGGCGTATCGCGGAAGAGCTTTTCCTGGGCCAGATGTCGACGGGCGCCGGCAACGACATTGAGCGGGCCACGGAACTGGCGCGCAAAATGGTTTGCGAGTGGGGCATGAGCGATCTGGGGCCGCTGACCTTCGGCAAGAAAGAAGAGCAGATCTTCCTCGGACGCGAGATTGCGCAACACCGCGATTACAGTGAAGCCACTGCCATCCAGATTGACGAGGAAGTCAGGAAGATGGTGAGCACGGGGTACGCGACCGCGAAGGGTATCCTCTCGGAGAATCGAGAAACGCTGATCCGGATCGCGAAGGCGCTGATCGAACGCGAGGTGCTAGACGCATCCGAAATCAAGTTGCTGGTCGAGGGCCTGGATCTGCCGCCGATCAAGCCGCTGCCGGCGAAGACCGACGACGGCGTGCAGCAGGTGATTAAGCCCGAGCGGGCTCCCGCCAAAGGCGGCGAGCGGCCGGCTACGGCGTAAGAGCGGTTCTCAAGTTCCCGGTTCTCAGTTCTCAGAGGGCGGCCAGTTGGCCGCCTTTCTTTTTTGCTGGCTTAGGCATTAGTGCAAAGACGGCCAGAATCACAAAGAACGGGTCAATCGGGCGTCGATAGTAAACTTCCGGACTCGTGATGTAGTAGATGAGCGGAAACGAGAAGAGCACGAGCGCGTAGGGCATCGCTCCGGCGCAATCCGCTCGCAGTGCGCGTCGAAGGCCGAAAAGCGCGAGGACGGTGAGGGTGGTGCAGAATAAAATATTCGGCGGATCGAGCGGCTCCTCTTTGAGATAGGAGCGATCCAGGCTCCAGTAGCCGGTCCACAAATAGATGGCGCGGCGGACCGCGGTCCAGGCGTACCAGCCGGGATTCGCACGAATGAATTCGACCGCCTGCCGTTTCTTTTTATCCATGTAACCGAGTTCGCCGAGCTGTTTGAATTCATTCCATTCCTGCTCGTTGTGCCAGGGGCCAAGTTCGTAGGGCGCCCAGTGCGAGGTGGCGCCTTTGGTCCCCAGCCGCAGAACGATCCCCATGTTGTCGCGGAAGGGAACGACTCGGTGGAAGACTTCGTAGTTGCGGATGAACCAGGGTGAGATGACCGCTATGAATGCAATGGCGGCAACAGCATTGACGGCAAACCAGCGCTGGCCGCGGCGATGGCGGTAATAGATGATCCATCCGGCGAGAAAGGGCAGCACGGAGAGCAGAGCAGGGCTAGTGAGTGCAGCGAGTCCCCAGAGCACGCCGAAGACGATCCATTTTCGCGGACGGTCGTCTTCCGGGCGGGCCGGGTTTGCGAGATTCAGCATGATCAGGAAAAGCATGCAGAGAAGCAGAGTCGCGAGCCACGTTTCCCAGATGCGCTCGACGGGGAAATAAATCGCATAAGGACAGAATGCCCAGGCCCAGCCCGACCATTTGGCGACGCGGTCTCCAAAACTAATGCGAGCGATCATAAATACAACCACGCAGACCAACGCCGACATCAAGGCATTCAGCGAAAGCAGCACGATCGCGGAAATTTTTGTATAGATGCCGAACAGCTTGAAGACACCGGCGACAAGATAGGGATAAACCGGAGTCATCCAGGCGGTGGGGCCGGTATCCTCGAACAGGGGGCTGCTGAAGCCGCGGCCCTGAACGATGGAGCGGGCGATTCTGCCGGCTTCGTATCCAAAATGCCAGTGGTCGCGCTGCGGTTCGAGTTGCTCGGGCAGCAAAAAAACCATGACGACAAGTCGGATCGCCAGCGCCACCAGGACCATCGAAATCAGGAATGACGGGAACCATCGTTCGTCCGAAGTCTGGTTCGGCATTTTGGGTCCTGCGCTTGGGTTGGAGAAAGGCGGCAAGGGCTGAATGTCTTGGCTTGCGCCGATTATAAAACACGCGGCGACTCTGGAAATGACGTTTCGACATCGGTACTAAGCTTGGGACAAGACTTGCATCGCCATACGCGCGAGCCCGCGCTTGCCGCCTCTGCCAACTCGCCGTAGCATCTAACTAGCAGATGAATACCGCAACGATCCCGAACGGACGCGCCCACCTTGCACTCGGCGAGATCTTCAGCTTCGCCTACGAGACCTTCATGAGCAACAAGGTTCGCTTCGCCCTCACCGCGCTCGGCATGGTGATCGGCACTGCCTCCCTGATTCTGGTCACCACGATCGGCCTTACAGGGAAGCAGTACCTCCTGAACCAGATTCAGGCGATTGGCGCCAATTGGGTTTACGTGGAATACGAGAGCGGCGGAGAACGCATCACCAACACCGTCAGTGACGCTCTGACCATTGACGACATGGAAGCGGTTCAGCACCAGATCAGTGGCATTGCCTACGCCTCTCCAGTTGTACCCCTCAACGAGCGCGTGGCAGTCGGCGGAGGCAAGGAGCGAGACCTGCAGATCATGGGCGTGTACCCCGAATATCAGCAGGTCCGCAATATTGTGGTTCTCGCGGGCCGATTCTTCGATCAGCAGGATTCCCGGGCCCACAACAAGGTCGGCGTGATAATGCCCAAGCTCGCCATCCAACTCTACGGTTCCGAGCAAGCTTCGCTAGGAAAGACACTCAAGTTGAGCGGGCTGCCCTTCACCATCATTGGCACCTTCCGCGAAGGAGTCGATACCTTCGGACAATCCGAGGTGACCGACAACACCATGCTGATTCCCTACACTGTGATCCGTTATTTTCAGGAAACGCCCACGGTGAAGCAGATTTTCTTTTCGGCTGCCGATGCGTCTCTGGTGGTTCCGATCACGACCCAGGTTCAGCGCGTCATTCAATCACGCCACCGGCCAGAATCCGTATACAGCGTCAGGAATCTGACCCAACTCGTAGCCGTTGCCGACAAAACAGCGACCGCCATGACCATGGTTCTGCTCGCAGTGTCGCTGGTCGTGCTGCTGGTCAGCGGAATCGGCATCATGAATATCATGCTCGCCACCGTTAGCGCCCGCATTCGCGAGATCGGCATCCGCAAAGCGATCGGCGCCACCAACCGCGAGATCCGCTTCCAGTTCCTCTCCGAAGCCATTCTGATCTCCCTTATCGGCGGCGTCCTCGGCATCGTCATCGGACTCGCCATACCCTTCTCCGTCCGCTACTTTACCGCCTACCGCATCCCGATTTCCGGCCTCTCCGCCATCATCGCTATTGTCGTCTCCTCGCTGGTCGGCATTCTTTTCGGCACGGTTCCCGCCATCCGCGCCTCCCAGCTTGATCCCGTCGAAAGTCTGCGCTACGAATAGCAGGTCTCAGGTGTCAGGAATCGTCTCCAATCGTGGTATGCAGACCTGTCACCTGTCACACCGTGCGATACTCTTATGCGTTTATGAATCTCACCCTCAAATCTAAAGTTGCCCTTATCACCGGAGGATCGCGCGGGATCGGCGCGGCGGCGGTGCGGTTGTTTGCGGCCTCGGGCGCGAAAGTTGTCTTCAATTATCAATCGGCGAAGGCGCAGGCCGAAGATCTGGTGCGGGAATGCGGCGCGGAAAATTGCCGCGCGCTGCAGAGCGATCTTTCAACCACGGAAGCGGCGCGGCAACTGGTGGCGAATGCAATCTCGGCCTTCGGGCGTCTCGATATTCTGGTCGCGAATCACGGTATCTGGCCGCCCGAGGATGTGCCCATTGATCGCATGTCCGATGAACAATGGCATCGTACGATTGCCGTGAATCTCGACAGCGTGTTTGCGCTGGTCAAGCATTCGGTGGGACAGATGAAGAAACAAGGCGGCGGCCACATCGTGCTGGTCAGCTCGACAGCCGGCCAGCGAGGAGAAGCTTTCCACTGTGACTATGCGGCCTCGAAAGGCGCGCTCATAAGCATGGTGAAAGGACTCTCGACGGAACTGGCGCGCGACCACATCCACGTGAATTGCGTGGCGCCGGGATGGGTGGATACGGACATGTCGGCGGCGGCGTTGAATGATGCGACGACGCGCGACAAAATTTTTCGAGGCATACCCTTGGGGCGGGTGGGCAAGCCGGAAGAGGTCGCCGGGCCAATTCTGTTCCTGTGCACGCCTTATGCTGGATTTATCACAGGCGAGGTGTTCAACGTGAATGGCGGGTCGGTGCTGGTGGGGTAGGAAGGCATGAAGAATTTTGGGTTCCACTTGGTGGCTTTGGTTCTGGCCCCGGCCACAACCTTCGCCCAGCAACCCTCAACGGGCAAAGTCGGTGGCTCGGCAGGCGACCATCCAGGAGGCGGGCCAGAGATGCTACGCTCTATGTCAGGGCTCGCGCACATCTCCCAGGGGGTTGCCGAACGCCTCCTGATCAAGAAAGTTCAGCCCCAATACCCTGAAGATGCGCGGCACGGCCGCATTGAGGGGAAGGTTGTTTTGAGAGCCGTCATTGACAAGAAGGGAAACGTCGAGAATCTTTCCCTCATTCAGGGACATCCCTCGCTCGCCCCAGCCGCCACGCAGGCGGTCAAGCAATGGAAATACAAGCCCTACTTGCTTAACGGCCAGCCGGTTAACGTCGAGACGCAGGTCACGGTGAACTTTGTGCTGTCGGGACACTGATTGTTCATGGGCGGGCACGCGGACGGACGAATGCGTCCGCGCCACGTGGTCTTTGGTACAGCTAAAATCGTTCTGGATGCTTCTAACCCAATAGAATCATGAGCCGTCTTCTTCTTGTGTTGCTGCTGGGCGCGCTGGGCGGTGCCCAGACTGCTCCCCCTGCGCCTGCCGTCGCTCCGCCTGCCGTCAACATGAACGATTCCGACAATGCCCGCAAGGCGCGGGCGGTTCTCGATCAGACCATCCAGTCCCTCGGGGGACAAGCCTACCTCACTTACGAAAGCAAGGAAGAGACAGGCCGCTACTATCCGCTCTATCACGGGCGCACCGAGAGCACCGGGATTCCCTACAACTACTATCTCAAGTATCCGGACAAGGACCGTTTCGAAGTCATCCACCTGAAGGACATTTTTTTGGTGGAGGGACAAGTGGGCAACGTCAAGGTCAAGAACAAGTTCGATATTGTCCTGATTCACAACGGCGACAAAGGATACGAGACGACGTACAAGGGAACGGCGGCGCAGGAACCGCTTGATTTAGAGAACTACCTTCGCCGCCGCCAGCATTCGGTCGAATGGGTGTTCCGGAAGTGGATACGCGATCCGAACGTGGCCCTGTTCTACGATGGTCTGGCGGTAGTGAATGGGAAGGAAACCGAAGGCGTGACGCTGCTCAACAGCTTGAATGACTCGGTTAGCGTTTTCCTGGACGAGAATTCGCACTATCCGGTCAAGATCAGTTATTCGTGGCGCGATCCCAAGGACAAGCAGAAAAACGTGGAAGAAGAAGTTTACGACAACTACAAACTAGTGCAGGGAATCTGGACACCCCACTCCGTCACCCGTTATTTCAACGGAGAAACTTCGCAACAGCGATTCATCAACGTGGCGAGCTACAACCTGAAGCTGCCGGATTCGCTGTTCGAAGCGGCTGTGACGTACGACCCGAAGGCGCCGCTGAAAAAACGGTAAGACTGGCCAAAATCCCACTTAAATACCGTGAAACATCGCCAAGTTCCGCTCTGGATACCCCCAAACATCTATAACCACCTGAACAAGTTAGCGTCGCCCCAGTCACCCCAACCACGGAGTGTGGCTGTTTTGCCACATGCATAAGTTTTCCCATCGCGTTAAGCTGACACACAACAAAAGACTTATACGCCTTCCCCTTGACACATGAGCAAACAATTCGTACTGCGGTGGCGTGCACAGGAGTGGGTCTCCACAGCGGCGCGCCGGTCAGCCTGCGGATTCTGCCCGCGCCTGCGGGAACGGGAATCGTGTTCCACCGCACGGACTTGGACGATTTCGCGATCGAAGCCAGCGGACGCAACGTGGCTCGCGTCAGTTACGCCACCAGCTTGATGAAGAAGGGCGTTCTAATCTCCACCACTGAGCACCTGCTCTCGGCATTTACCGGCGTCGGCATAGACAACGCCATCGTCGAGTTGGACAATCTGGAGTTGCCAATTCTCGATGGGAGCGCCCGCCCGTTTATCGAAATGATTCAAAAGGCCGGGATACGGAAGCAGCGCAAAGCGCGCACTTATCTCCGAATCGTACGTGAGATCGAGTTGCGCGAGGGCGACAAATTCATTGCCGTGTATCCGGCAAACGCTTATTCGGTTTCTTATTCGATCAACTTTCCTCACCCGCTCATAGGCAAGCAGAGTTTCTGTGTGCGGCTGACAAATGGCAGTTATCTGAAAGAGATTGCGCCGGCGCGCACTTTCGGATTTCTGCATGAAGCCGACGCCATGCGGCAGCAGGGGCTGATCCGCGGGGCGTCGATCGAGAATGCCATCGTGCTCAACCGAGAGGAAGTGCTGAACCCTCCGCTGCGTTTTCAGGACGAGTTCGTACGCCATAAAGTTCTAGACCTGATCGGCGACCTGGCGCTACTCGGGAAACAGATATTGGGTTCGGTGGTGGCCGACCGCGCGGGCCATGCCATGCATACGGCGCTCGTGTCGCGCATTTTGCGCGACCGGTCGTATTGGGAAGAAACTGCATTGGAAGATGAACCCGCAATGCCGGTGCTTACGTCGGCGGCCAGTCTTAGCGCCTAAAGCGTCCCGCAAGTTTGCCCGTCCAGAGCTTTCCCTGTGGTTGTGGTCGCAGGTCGCAGAAACTTTGTTCTCCTGGGACTTAAGACTTAACACCTGATACCTTTGGCTACTTTCAGTCGGCGGGCTGGGGCACGTTCCACTCGTAGGGCAATGCGCGTTCTGCCAGCAGGCGCTGCAGTTCGGCTTCCGCTTCAGCGCGCACGCGGCCCGCGAAGGCATTGGCGCTCTCGCGGTGTTCGGCGCCCAGCGCGGATAAGCGCACATGCAAATAGGGCTGGTCCTCTTCGAGGCGGCGCAGCAACCGCTGAGTTTTGGAGATTCTTTCTTCCAAGGTGATCATGGTATAGACGCGGCAATCCGCGTCTATACAGTGCCACAGCAATGGCGGAACGCAAGTTGCAAGCTGGATGCCTGGTGGATGGGAGTTTCGCTGGAGCCGGGACGATCGGTTAGGGAAGCGCCGCGTAGCCTTGCAGTTGCTCGGGTATTTCATTTTGGAAGTGGTCAGTCAGCCATTTTTCAAGCTGATACTGGGAGCTCTGCGGAACCTCGACGAAGCGGATGCCGGCATGCCCGGTTCCGTCGGCCCAGGCGACTTGGCCTTTCAGGTCGAGCGAAATGTTCATAGCGGGAAGCGTGAAACGAAACTGCCCCTGAGCATCCTTGGGCAACTTGCCGACGACGCGGATGGCCATGCCTCCCTCGCTCACATTGGTCGTTGTGGCGGTCAATTCCTGATTGTGCGGAAGCGTAATTCGCAATGGCATCTCCACCGGATGGCGGTAATAGCGGCGCCGCTCCCGCACCATGAAATTGAGAGCCGCGTTAAAACAGCGCGCGGCATGCAGCGGCGTGAGCGGCTTCTGCAGAACGAAGTTGGCCCCGGAGTGGAAGGCCTGCTGCGTCGTCGTCTTACCATTCACCACAGCGAAGGCTACGGACTTGGCATTGCTTTGAGTCTGACGGAGCGCGCTCAGGAGATCAAAGCCGTTCTGCAGGTCATCGCAGTCCACGATGACTGCGTCGAACTTCCGCTTCGCCAGGAGATCGTTGCCTGCTCTAGACGCTGCGCAAACCTCGATATTGACCGAGATCTTCTCCAGCGCCGGACGCAGCACGTCGAGCAGGCTGGCATCGTTGCTGATGAGAAGAGAGTCCAGGTTCATAGCATCTTTGATAGTAACGGCATAGGGGAAGCTAAGAAAGTGACCTTGGTACCGGGTCAAGGCACTACGCGAAGGTAGCTTCTCGTCAGGAAAAACCTTGGCATCGATCAGTTTCTGCTGGATTACCGCGCCTTTCGCCGCGAAACTAGCTTGATGAGCGAAATCGCTTATTTGTCGCTGGGGTCGAACCTGGGAGATCGTGCGGCCAACCTGCGCGCGGCGGTCGCACAGCTGGACGTTGCAGGCCGGTTGCTCGCGGTCTCCGCATTGTATGAAACCCAGCCGGTGGACGTCCCCGACCAGCCGTGGTTTCTGAACTGCGTGGCAGCGATTGAAACGGATAAGACGCCGAGAGAACTGCTTCAGCTTGCGTTGCGGGTCGAAGCCGCGATGGGGCGTCTTCGCATGCGCGAGAAAGGTGCGCGCAAGATTGATATCGACATTGTGCTATTTGGGGATTCGGTGGTGGATGAGCCGGGCTTGAAGATTCCGCATCCGGCAATGCACCAGCGCCGGTTTGTTCTGGAACCGTTGGTCGAGATCGCTCCCGAGGCGCGTCATCCCGCACTCGGGAAAACTGCGCAAGAACTTCTGATGGCATTGCCGGGCGGGCAGACAGTCCGCCAACTCTGAATTCTAATTTCTTGGCAGCCTGATGCCGAGTGGGTGCTCATTTTCCTGCGGCTTCCAGAATCTGTCCCAACGAATATTTCTGCAACTCGCCTATTCGCTCCAAAGTGATATCCGGCTTGGGATACCGTGCCACCAGCGCTGCATCCAGCGCGTAGTGGCCCTGGCGCGGAAACACCGTCGTCACCCGCGTGCCCCAATGCCTCTTAATCGCCGCCAGAATACGCACCTTGTCGTCCACCATCACGTAGTGCTGCGCCGGATACTTCGCCTCCACATCGTCCAGTTCCAATTCCTTATGGATATAGATCAAGGCGTGCCCTTCGAAGATCTCATATAGGCCGGACCGATCCACCTTGCGCGGCTGGAAAACCACATCGCCGTCGCTCAAGATCACAGCCCGGGCCAACCGCTTCGCGTATTCAACCGCATCCAGCGATTCCGGAAACAGCCGGTTCGCAAAGGGATAATTGATCATGAAGTGCGACACCGCCAGGAGCTTCGGATCACGCGGCCGCTCGCCGCGATAGCGCTGCAGCGCACCCAGATAGTCCGCGTATCCAAGCTCGGTGCGCAACTGCTCGAAGATTTCCCAATAACGCTGCGCGCTGGCTTCGCCCACTTTATTCGTGAGGTAATGTTTCAGATCTTTCGCCACGCGATCATTGTCGAGCAGCGTATTGTCCACGTCGAAAAAGAATACGGTGTTTGGGTCGGCAGCCTGATTCACGCAATCTCCAGATTAAAACGTGGCCTTATCATGCCAGAAATCACCGCCCGGCGTCGCAGCACGTTGCGCCCGGGTTTCCGCGATTCCTGTACAATTGAGCCATCCCGGAAGCACGGAAAAGCAGGAAATTTGCGGCTGCCACGAAGGGCTTGTACAGATCCCTTCCGTTGTAGTACAAAGGCGTGGTCTAACAGTCAATGCATCAGCCGAGGGCAGAATATTTTGTCGCTGCCCCACTAACCCGGCGAATCCGTTCTCGCCTCTCCCAGGAGCCGCCTTCCGTGGAACATAGAGATCCAGCCGTCATCAACCGTTTCGACACACGCTCCAGCCGGCCTTGTGAATTCTGCCGGGAACTCGACCCGGAATTTCCCGAACGCCGCCCGCTTGATCAGATGGTTGCCACCACCCGCAGAGCCATTGCCTCCGCCCATTTGACAGAGGATGGCTACGTCCGCCACCGCATGCTCGAATTGCGCCGGATCGCTTCCCGCGCGCCCCTCACCGCGGCGTAACCGGTGGATTTTTGGCCGGCTGAATCTTTTCGCGCAACTTTCGCGTCGTCGTCGCCTTCTAATCAGTTAGGCCCAGAGCCGGTGTCCCCGCCCTGGGGGAGGCTTCTCATGCTGGCCGGTGTGCGATCCTGTTTCCTGCTTTCCTTTTTGTTGGTATTTTCCGTCGCAGCTTCTTTACCTGTTCAGGCGCAGATTCACGGTGTCCCCGCCTCGGTCACTTCATTCGGTTTCGGTGGGAGTGACAATCCCAATCCCGGTGTCCGAGCCAGCGTGACGTCCCTTGGGCCAAACGGTTTTGGCAACAGCCGGCCGGTTTTTGGAAACTGCTGTGCCAACTTCTTCTTTCCGGCGAACCAGGATCAGGCGATGTTTTTTGGTGGCGGTGGTCAGTTCTCGGGCCATCATTTCTCGGGTCGTCAGTCCTCGGGGCGGCACCACCGCCACGGGGATCGCTCCGATTTCGCAGTCGGCGGCTACATCCCATACGCGGTTCCTTATGCCGTCCCCTACGACGAGGAAGCCGACGATGACTCCGGTGACGCCGACTACGTCCGCGCTCCTGGCGGGCGAAACGCAGAGCCTCCAATCAAGCGTGCCGATGCGCGAGAGTTCGCGCGGAAAGCTGACACTTCCGCCAAACCAACTCCCAGTGCACCGGAAGAGCCCGTGACCGCTCAGCCTTCGACTGTGCTTATTTTCAAAGACGGCCATCAGTCCGACGTGATCAACTACGCCATCGTGGGCGATACACTGTTCGACTTCGGCGCGGGCCGCACCCACAAGATTCTCCTCACCGACCTCGATCTCGCAGCCACGCGCAAGGCCAACGACGACCACGGCGTGGACTTCCAGATTCCGGCAAGCTCTATGCGGCAGTAAAGTCTTAACCACAGGGGACACAGAGGAACACAGGGAAAACCTCGAGGCCTCGTTATCCTCTGTGTTTAGTCCCCCAGGCATTTCCCGCTTGACACGTCCATCCCGATCAATGGATACTTATGCATTAGGTTGCATTTTTATTCATGTCGAAAACAGCTCGCCACAAAGCGATTCTCGACCTGCTCGACGACGGTCCTGTCGAAAGCCAGGACTCTCTCCAGCAGCGGCTTGAGCGCAAGGGCTACGATGTCGGCCAGGCTACCCTCTCCCGCGACATTCACGAACTGAAACTCGTCAAAGGCCCCGAGGGATATCGGCGGGCGGGCGAAAGCCTAAGCGCGGAAGGCGTTTTGCCATCGGTGATGCATCTCGCGCACCAGTTTGTGGTCGAACTACGCCAGGCCCAGAACCTGCTCGTGGTGAAGACCACGGTCGGCAGCGCGCAGCCCGTCGCGGCCGCGCTCGATGCCTCGCATTGGCCTGAGGTGATTGGCACAATCGCCGGGGACGACACAGTGCTGGTCATCGCTACCGACAAAAAGAAAGCGCAGACGCTCGCCCGACGCATTCGTGAGCTGTCCTAAGAATTTCTCAGAAATGGAGTGTTACGAAACGCAAATGAGAACCGATCCCATGACACTGATGAACCCGCCAACGACAAAGTCGAAGACGAACCCGCCGAACCTGCTCCTGGAACCGGTCGCGCCGCGCGATCTCGTCTCCATCCATGATCTCGCCCCCGCCGAAATACTCTCCCTCTTCAACCTCACCTCCATGCTCAAGCAGCGGCCCGCGGACTTTCGCGGCACTCTCGCCGGCAAGCAGATGGTGATGTTCTTCGAGAAGCCCTCGCTGCGTACCCGCCTCACGTTCGAAGCCGGCATGGACAGCCTGGGCGGCAGCACATTTTTCGTCGACCAGACGGCCAGCCGTCTCAATGCCCGCGAGTCTCTCTACGACATTGCCCACAACCTCGAACGTTGGATCGACATTATTGTGCTGCGCACCTTCAGTCATACTGTCGTCGAAGAGATGGCCACCTACGCCGGTGTTCCGGTCATCAATGCGCTGAGCGAGCTCGAACATCCTTGCCAGGCGCTCGCCGACTTCTTCACCCTGCATGAGCACTTCGGCGATCTCTCCAAGATTCATTTCGCCTACGTGGGCGACGGCAACAACATGGCGCACTCGCTGCTTCTGGCAGGAGCCTCGGTGGGCGCGAAAGTTTCCATTGCTACTCCGGAGGCCTACGGGCTCAATCCCGTCATCATCACTATGGCGAAGGCCATTGCAGATCAGACCAAGGCTTCGCTCCGCATCCTGACCGACCCGCGCAAAGCCGTTGCTGGAGCGGATGCGGTTTATACTGATGCCTGGGCGAGTATGGGACACGAACAGGAAAAGGCGGAACGGGCCGCGATTTTCGCTCCCTACCAGGTGAACGCCGCGCTCATGCAACTCGCCAAACCTCATGCACGATTCATGCACTGTCTGCCTGCACATCGCGGCCAGGAGGTGACCGATCAGGTCATCGACTCGCTGAACTCGGTTGTCTTTGATCAGGCGGAAAACCGTCTGCACATTCAGAAAGCTATACTCGTGTGGTTGTTGGGCGGCGGCGTGGGTCGCTTCCCGGCCAGAGGCGCGCATGCCTGAAAAAATTGTTCTCGCTTACTCCGGTGGGCTCGATACCTCGATCATCATTCCGTGGCTCAAGGAAAACTATGCCTACGAAGTGATCGCCATGGTCGCCGATGTGGGCCAGGGTGATGACGTCGAGGCTGTCGTCGACAAGGCCTACAAGACTGGAGCGAGCAAGGTAGTCGTCGAAGATCTTCGCGAAGAGTTCCTGATCGGCTACGTCTGGCCCGCGCTGAAAGCGGGCGCGGTGTACGAGAATAAGTATCTTTTGGGTACATCGCTCGCACGCCCCGTGATCGCGAAACATCAAGTTGAAGTCGCGCTACGCGAAGGAGCCTCGGCCGTCAGCCACGGATGCACTGGCAAAGGTAACGACCAGGTTCGCTTTGAGATGGCCTACCAGGCCCTCGCTCCCGAGTTGAAAGTCGTGGCGCCGTGGCGCGAGTGGGATCTCAAGTCCCGTGAAGATTGTCTCGACTACGCCGAGAAGCGCGGCGTTCCCGTGACTGCGAGCCGCGAGAAGATTCACAGCCGCGATCGCAATCTCTGGCACCTCAGCCACGAAGGCGGAGAGCTCGAAGACGCCGCCAACGCTCCTTTCGCGAGCACTTGGCAAATGACGAAGTCGCCGCAAGAGGCTCGTGACAAAGAAGAGCAAGTGGAAATCGGATTCGAAAAGGGTGTGCCTGTTTCGGTGAGCGGCCAAGCCCTTGATCCCGTTTCGCTCGTTGAATTGCTGAACGAAATCGGCGGACGCAACGCGGTGGGACGCATCGACCTGGTCGAGAACCGCTTCGTTGGCATCAAGTCGCGCGGCTGTTATGAAACTCCCGGAGGCACGCTGCTGCTCACCGCTCACGGCGAACTCGAAGCCCTGTGCCTCGATCGCGACCTGTTGCACTTCAAGCAGCACGTCGCGCTCAAGTACGCCGAGCTAGTTTATTTCGGCCTGTGGTTCACGCCGCTGCGCGAAGCGCTCGACGCCTTCGTTGAGACTACGCAACAGAATCTGACCGGCTCGGTAACGCTTTCGCTCTACAAAGGCAACGTTAGCATTGTCAGCCGCAAGTCGGATTACTCGCTCTACCGCACCGACCTCTCCTCATTCACTATGGGCGCGAGCTATGATCAGAAAGACGCCGAAGGCTTCATCCGCATTTTGGGACTGCCATCGCGTTGCCGCGCCCAGACGCTGGCCGTTCCTGCGCAAGCCAAGGTTGAGGTTCCGCAATGAAGATGTGGTCGGGCCGCTTCCGGCAGCCGCTTGACCCCGAATTTGAAAAATGGCAACGGTCGTTTCCTTACGATCAACGGCTGCTGCCCTTTGAACTCGCCGCCAGCCGCGCCCACGCTAACGCTCTCGAACATGCCGGAGTGCTTTCCTCCGAAGAGCTTTCGGAAATCGTGAGAGCGCTGGAAAAAATTGGCCAGCGCGCAGAATCCGGACCAGAATTTCTTAACGACCCGGAAGCCGAAGACGTTCACCATTTCGTAGAAAAGCAACTCGTCGCGCTGATCGGCGCGACTGGCTACAAGTTGCACACCGGACGCAGCCGCAACGAACAGATCGCGACCGACCTCCGCCTCTTCGTGCGCCACAGCATCGATACGCTGCACAACCTGATCGCCGATTGGATCGACGCGATTCTTTCTCGTGCCGACGCTGCGGGCAGCGCGTCTTCGATATTAGCGATGCCCGCTTACACGCACCTGCAGCCTGCGGAACCCGTCCTCGTCGCGCATTGGCTGCTGGCCTATGTCGAAATGTTTCTCCGCGACGCCTCGCGCCTCGCTGACTGTCGCAAGCGCGCAAACCTTTGTCCATTGGGATCGGGCGCTGTTGCTGGAGCGACGCTCACCCTCAATCGTCAAGCCATGGCTGCCGAACTGGGCTTTGATGGCCCGACGGCGAACAGCATCGACGCCACCAGCGACCGCGATTTTGCGATCGAATTCGTCGTTGCGCTCTCGATGCTTGCGCTCCACCTCAGCCGCTGGGCCGAAGAGATGATCTTGTTCTCCACACCTGCCTTCGGATTTGTCGAGTTGCCTGAGCCTTACTCCACCGGCAGCAGCGCAATGCCGCAGAAAAAAAATCCTGACTTGCTGGAGCTGGTTCGCGGCAAAGCGGCGCGCGTCATGGGCTGCGCCACCACGCTGCAAACTCTGGTCAAGGGCCTGCCGCTCGCCTACAACAAAGACCTTCAGGAAACGCAGGAGCCTTTGTTCGACGCCTCCGACACAGTCATCGTCATGTTGCCACTCGTAACCGGATTTATGAACACCGTCGAATTCAACGACGACAAGATGAATCAAGCCGCAAGGTCGGGATTTATGAACGCGTGGGCTGCGGCCGCTTATCTCGTCGAACGCGGGGTGCCCTCGCGCCTCGCCCACGAAGCGGTCGGTAAAGCCGTTGCTTTGGCTGTGGAACGCGGATGCGATTTACAAAAACTGCCGCTCGCCGATCTTCAGGCAATTCATTCGAGCTTTGACGCGGGCTTCCACTCCTGCCTCGGACTGACCGAGGTGCTTGCGCTGCACGACGTCCCCGGTGGAACTGCCCCTCGTCACGTCAAGCGCGCTCTGCAGAATGCTCGAGAGCGGGCTACGGCTTTGCGGGCTTTGGAGCGGGAACAAATCGCCAGCCGCTAGCTACGACTCCCATCGTCCCACTCCCGTCTAAGCCCGTAGCGGGTTCACCACCTCAACCGCACCATAGCGCTGGCCGTGTGACAAGTCCTCGGAGTAGAGAATCGCCGCTCCGCAGCTCTCGGCGGCATGCACGATCAGTGCATCCCAGTACGAGACCTTGTACCGCGCTTCGATTCCAAGCGCAGCGACGATCGCTTGTGGAGTGTTGATGACGATCTCCCAACTCAAGTAGTCCTCAATCAGCTTCGCGATCTCGTCGCTCGGCAGCGGACGCGCCACTCGGCGACGAAGATTCACGCACAGCTCCTGCAGAACCTGGGTACTCAATGCGCCTTGCCCTGTGGTCCACAAATGCTCAATCAGTTGGCGGGCGCGGTCGTGCTTCCGACCAGCCTCGCGGTCATGGGCGTAAATCAAGATGTTGGTGTCGACGAAATACTTGGGATTTGCAGGAATCATGTTTCCAGGGTTCAATGCTCGTACAGATCAATGCTCGTACAGATCAATGCTCGTACAAGATCAACGCTCGTAAAGCTCGTCGCGCGACCGAGGCGGAGTCCAACCCAGGCTCATCCCGTCGCGCAGTCGTGCCAGGGCGCGTCGCTGTGAACGCTCGTAGTTCTTCCGCTCGCGAACGATCTGTTCCAGCCGAGCCGCCAGCATCGCGCTAATCGAAGTGCCTTCTTCGGCCGCCAGGATGCGAATCTCGCGGAGGAGAGCAGCATCAAGTTTCAAAGTAATATTGGTTTTCATTTGACGCACGCATTTACGTGCAGCACAAGTATACGTGCGACTAGGAACTGGCGTCAAACTCCCTGCTGAAATTCCCCACGACCAAATTGCCACTCGTGTCCCCTGTTCCCCCGTACCCCTGGTGGTTCTGGCTTTTTGCTTTCCGGCTTTGACCCGCATAATTTCTCATCACAAACGCCCGGGTCAAGCATCACCGACAGAAAACTCGAAGCGAGCGACAATGGAGACCTGATTGGGCGCAATCCAAATTGTGCTCGTCTCCAGAGATTAGGCTCCGCGAAAGAGAATCTCATGCGAATGTTAGCGCCGATTTTGGCAATCCTGTTGATTTCAACCGCAGCTTTGTGCGCTCCCCCGCAATTGGCTGAGTTGACCGCCTCCGACGGCAACTATAACGATCATTTCGGACTAGCTGTGGCCATGAGCGGGAGCACGGTCGTCATTGGCGGACCGTTAGCCACGATCGGCTCGAATTTAGAAGAGGGCGAGGCTTACGTTTTCGTGAAACCAGTCAACGGCTGGGGCAACCTGACGCAGGTTGCCAAGCTCACGCCCTCCAACGGGTCGGAACTTCTCCGATTTGGCGGGTCCGTAGCGATCAGCGGGAACACGGTCGTAGTGGGGAGTGATTCAGGCACCTACGTCTTCGTTAAACCGGCGAGCGGGTGGAAGGACATGACTGAAACCGCCGAACTCCCCGAAGTTTCTGGCGGCGTGGCGATTTCTGGTAGCGCAATTGTCTCCGGCGCCATCTACGCGGGGATGAACGCGGTCGAGGTTTTCCTCAAGCCGAAGAATGGCTGGGTCACTGCTATGCAGCCGAACGCTGTGTTGACTGCGTCGGACGGCGCGACGAATTTTGGGTTCCCTATCGCCTTCTCAGGGGACACGTTAGTGGTTGGTGCCTACACTCAAGGCCTGGGTCCGGGCGCAGCATATGTCTTCGTCAAACCGGCGGCTGGTTGGACAAACATGACTCAGACTGCCAAGCTGAGTGCGTCTGACGGGGTTTCCAATGATTTCTTCGGCCAAGCCGTGGCCATCAACCTCGGCACTATTGTTGTCGGTGCTCCCAGGTATGTGGGAAGTACCTCCCCACCGGCGGCTTACGTCTTCGTCCAACCTCTGGGTGGTTGGACCAACATGACCGAAACCGCACAACTGCAGGGCGTCTTTGGAGGTTACCCATATTTCGCGAGCTCGGTGGCCGTTTCCGGAAACCGGATCTTGGTTGGTGAACCAGGTGGAGACCTCGCCCATAGCTTTCAAGGTGCATCTTACATATTCACGAAACCCACGACCGGCTGGCAAACTACATCCGGGTACAGGGCCGTGCTGAGAGCCTCCGATGACACAGGAAAAGAGGATGGTTTCGGCTGGTCCGTGGCAATGAGTGGAGGCAGGATTCTGATCGGGACCGACAAGTTCTTCTACCAGCAGCCCGGCGGTGCCTACATCTTCTGACGCCCCGCAGCATTTATTGCGACGCTCGTTGATCCGCTGCTTGGGTACGGGACGTCGCGCATCACCTTTTGAAGCTTGATCCTCGGCACAACTCTCGCTACATTAGCCCGCTTGTGGTGATCGCTTCGGTCTTCAGATTCCCCGCACGCGAATCAGCGGAGGCGCCCGCCAACGAGCACTTCTACGGACCTGTTCAGTGCTATAGTTCCTATCCGTGCAAAGGTTACCGACACCTTTCAGTGTGGGGAAGAGGTTTCGGGAGGGAGGAATAAATGGGAAGCAGGGGATTGTCGCATTCCATGAACAAGGTTCTAACGATTTCCGCGGTGGTGGTGACCCTGGCTTGCGGCGCCTGGGCCGCAGCTCCCCAGATCATCTACATGTTCGCAGGAGGTAACGATGGCGAGTATGTCGACTCTGATCTGGTAATCGACGGCGCGGGCAACCTCTATGGTACATCCGTTCAGGGCGGTCAATTCGGCTCTGGCACGGTCTTCCAGGTGACACCCACCGCCAACGGATCATCGACGCACACTGTCCTCTACAGCTTTACCGGAGGCGCCGACGGAGGAGAGCCTTACAAGGGCGTCACGCTTGACAGCCAGGGCAATCTCTACGGCACGGCCGTCACCGGGGGCGGTGGATCTTGTGAGGGCGGTTGCGGGGTGGCTTACAAGTTGACCAACTCCGGCGGAGTCTGGACGCAGACGGTGATTCATACTTTCACAGGCGGCGATGATGGATCGGGTCCGGGAAGCGGTCTGACCGTTGGCCGGTACGGCAGCATCTATGGGGTGACTCCGACCGGTGGGGCGAACGGCCTGGGCGTCGTTTACAAGCTGAAACCGATGCCAGACGGTACCTGGAAATTGACCGTGCTCCATGCCTTCACGGGCGGAGACGATGGCGAGAGCGGCTCGGCAGGACGACTGCTGCTTCATAAAGGGAGTCTCTACGGCGTGACCACGGCAGGCGGCGCGAATGGAAAGGGCGTTGCTTTCGAGATTACTCCGACCAAGAGCGGCTGGCAGTTCACAACCCTTTACGCGTTTAAGGGTCAGCCCGACGCGGGATTTCCTTACAGCACTTTGACTATGGATAATAAGGGCCGTCTCTACGGCACAACGTACTACGACGGCGCACATAACCTGGGTTCCGTATACCAACTTACTCTCCGACACGATGGCACATGGAAAGAAAGAGTGCTCTACAGCTTCAAAGGCGGAATGGACGGAAGCAGTTCCAGCGGCAACCTGGTTTTTGACAAGACTGGGATTATCTACGGCACGACGAGTGCGGGAGGCGCGCACTGTGATTGCGGTGTGATTTTCAAGCTGGTTCACCGCCTTGATGGAAGTTGGAACGAGAGTGTTAGATATCGTTTCAAAGGTCCTCCCGATGGGGCGTATGCGTACAACGGAATGGTCGGTGATTCAGCAGGCAACTTCTATGGCACAACCTCACATGGTGGTACCACAGACGACGGCGTGATTTACAAGTTCACGCCATGAGTCGCTGATCGCCCAGTGAATTGACTGCCACACCACAAGCAAGGCTCATCCTGGCCGGACTCCTTTGTGTGCCCGGCCGGCTTCGAGTCCATTTTTAAGATCTTTTCGTCCGCGCCCTATCCTACTGCTTTCTGCCCGAGCCTTCCGCAGCGCGCAATGCATCTAACCAGAAAAGCTTAATGGAGTGTTCGCTCTGATTCTTACCCGAGTTCTTTTCTTCGCGCTGTTCCTTTTAGCGGTCTACGCTGTCCAACGATTCTGGTTCATGCGGGCGTGGACGTGGATTGCCGCGTTCTCGAATGCCAACTGGCGTTTCGGACTTCATGCCGGACTCATTGCGTTGGCCGCTCTGCTGCTGGCGACGCTGCTTGATCCGCTGCTTGGGCACGGGATTTCGCGCCTCAGCTTGGGCAGTTTGAATCTGGGCAAGACGCTCACTACATTTGCCCGGTTGTGGATGGTCGCTTCGTTCTTTGGATTCCTGGCGGTTGAATCGGTGGGAGCGATTGAGTGGGTCACTAATGTTGCGGCCCGGCTTCTGCCTCATTCTGGAACGGTGGCGGGTGGGTTCAGTCCCTCGCGGCGGACATTTTTTCAATATGCGGCGGTGCTTGCCGGGGGATTTCCATTTCTTGCCGCTACCTATGGATTTGCCGCTGGGCGCTTGCGCTATACGATCGAGCGCGTCGAGGTGCCGGTCGCCAATCTTCCTCCGGAGCTGGATGGGCTGCGCATTGCTCAGCTTAGTGACATCCACATTGGCGACTACATGCCGCCGCACGAGATTGCTCGTGCTGTAGAGATGGCTAACTCTCTGCAGCCTGACGTTTCTTTTGTTACGGGAGACTTTGTTTCGAGTGAAGGCGACCCTCTAGATGCCTGCATTACTGAGTTGAGCCGGCTGCGCGCTCCGTTGGGCGTCTGGGGGTGCAATGGCAATCACGAAATTTATGCGGGAGTGGAAGACGACGCGGAACGGCTCTTCCGCGAAAAGGGAATGCGGCTGCTGCGGGCGGCTAACGCGGTGGTGGCGCACAATGGAGGGCGCTTCAATTTGCTGGGCGTTGATTATCAGCGCGACCACATGACGAGCGGGGAGCGTAGTGGGCCTATGTTGAAGGAGATCGAGCCGCTGATTCGCCGTGACATGCCTAACATTTTGCTTTCGCACAATCCGAATTCGTTTCGGCGGGCGGCGGAGTTGGGCATTGAGCTTAGCCTTGCCGGGCATACTCATGGCGGGCAGATTAAGTTTGAGATTGTGGATCACAGCGTTAGTCCGGCTCGGTTGATCTCGCCTTTTGTGGCGGGGCTTTATCAGCTGCCTATTCCGATGAACGGGCACGCTGGCGCCGTGTCCGCTGGCAACGGTTTGCAGAAGGCTGCGCTCTACGTGAACCGGGGGCTTGGGACATTTGGCTTTCCGGTGCGGATTGGCGTCCCACCGGAGATTACGCTGCTGACGTTGCGCAGAGCGTCGTCAGCCTGAAACCTCAGCGGCTAAAGCCGTCAGAATTGGTCGCCTGGACCGCAGCGATAACCCGATTCGCCACCCAAAAGCAAACCCTCCACGCCGCCCAAAAGCAAGCCCTATGCAGAGCCTGAAAAGCCAACGGTGGCCTGCTCCGGGATGGTCCCGAACGTGGTATAATTCTTGAGTAAATCAGGCCGCATAAGCACCTGTAGATACAAGAACTTAGCGGGATTCGTGGTGGGGCAGAGCCTGCGGAGCTTCGCTCCGCGTGGACGGGCGAGACGCCTATCCCCACACTGAGCTCGCGCGGGCTTTTACTGAGAACCGAGAACTGAACTTCATGGCTGACGATCAGAATCCTGAGCTTCCCTTAACTCCTCCTCCTGGAGGCGACGGACAATCTCCGGGCGCCCTCAACATGCAGCCCGTCAACATTGAAGACGAGATGAAGCGGTCGTATCTCGACTATTCGCTGTCGGTCATTATCGGCCGCGCTTTGCCCGACGTCCGCGATGGGCTGAAGCCGGTCCATCGGCGGATTCTGTACACGATGCAGCAGATGGGGCTGGCTCCCGGACGCGCCACGCGCAAGTGCGCCCGCATCGTCGGCGAAGTGATGGGCAAGTACCATCCGCACGGGAATCTGGCCGTCTATGATGCGTTGGTGCGACTGGCGCAGCCGTTTGCGATGCGCGCTCCGCTTGTTGATGGGCAGGGCAATTTTGGTTCGGTTGATGGCGACCCTCCGGCGGCGGATCGATATACCGAAGCTCGTTTGACGCGTGTTTCTACCGCGTTGCTTGAAGACCTCGATAAAGAAGCGGTTGATTTTTATCCGAATTACGACGGCACGGAAACGCAGCCCGCGGTGCTGCCTGCGCGTTATCCCAACTTGCTGGTTAATGGATCTGACGGTATCGCCGTCGGCATGGCTACCAAGATTCCGCCGCACAATCTGACCGAGATTGTCGATGCCACGATCACGCTGGTGAACAATCCCGCGGCGCAGTTGCCGGAAATTCTGAAATTTGTGCAGGGACCGGATTTTCCGACAGCCGGCATTATTCATGGGCGCGCCGGAATCTTTGAGGCCTACCGGACTGGCCGTGGCCGTTTCATGATGCGCGCGCGCGCCGCTATCGAGAACGTCACCAAGGATAAGCAGGCGATCATCGTTACCGAGATTCCCTACCAGGTGAATAAGGCTCGTCTGATCGAGCGCATTGCCGACCTGGTTAATCAGAAGACCATCGATGACATCTCGGACATTCGCGATGAAAGCGATCGCGACGGCATGCGGATTGTGATCGAGCTCAAGCGCGGAGCGGAACCACAGATCGTGTTGAATCAGCTCTTCAAGCACACCTCGATGCAGGAAGGCTTCAGCATGATCCTGCTGGCCGTGGTCAACGGGCAGCCGAAGGAAATGGGGCTGATCCAGGCGATCAAACACTTCATCGATCATCGTGTCGATGTGGTGCGCCGCCGCACATTGTATTTGCTGAATAAGGCGCGCGATCGCGAGCACATTCTGGAAGGCTACCTGACCGCGCTCGATCACATTGATAACGTAATCGTGATCATTCGCGGCAGCGCGAACCGCGCCGATGCTCGCGAGAATTTGGTCGCTTACTTTGGTGGCAAGAAGATCGAAATCAATACGACTGGACGCGCTCCTAAGCTTGATGCCGAAAAGCCGTTTACGTCGAAGCAGGCCGACGCCATCCTCGAACTGCAACTGCACCGGTTGACTAAGCTTTCGATCGACGAAATTTCTAACGAGTTGAAGTCGGTGCGCGAGGCGATTGGCGAATTCGAATCGATTCTTGCTTCGGAGAAGAAACTGCGCGGCGTCATCATCAAAGAATTGGAAGAGGTAAAGAAACTATACGGCGACGCGCGACGCACGGTGATCGAAGACGAAGCGGCGGAAATCATGCTGGAAGATCTGATCGCCGACGAGCAGGTCGCGGTCACGGTAAGCCATTCCGGCTACATGAAGCGCACGCCGATCTCTACCTACCGCATGCAGCGGCGCGGCGGTACTGGGCGCACAGGCATGAAGACGCGCGACGAGGATTTCGTCGAGCATCTGTTCATCGCCTCGACTCACGCCTACATCCTTATTTTCACTAACACCGGGCGCGTGTACTGGTTGAAGGTTTATGAGATTCCCGACATTGCAGCTGCCGGCAAAGGAAAGCACGTCGGCAACCTGGTCGGCTTGCAGCCGGGCGAAACGGTGCGTACCATGCTCGCCGTGCGCGATCTGGAAGAAGAAAACAGGTACGTATTCTTTGCCACGCATAACGGCACGGTAAAGAAGAGCGCGGTGAAAGACTTCTCGCATGTGATGCAGCGCGGCATTATCGCCATCAATATCGAACAGGGCGACGAGCTGGTCGCGGCCTCGCTGACGGACGGCAATCAGATCGTCTTCCTCGCTTCGCATGACGGACAGGCGATTCGCTTCGACGAGAACGACGTGCGTCCCATGGGACGCAACGCTACCGGCGTGCGCGGCATGAATCTCGGCGAGAAAGATTACATCGTCGGCATGGCCACCACGATCAAGCCTGAGGCCAAAGCGGCGGTGAAAGAAGGCGATGTCGCTCCCGAAGTCGCCGACCTCGTCCCGGAAAAAGGCTCGCTGATTCTTTCTGTCACTGAGAATGGATATGGCAAGCGCACTCCTGCCGACGAGTATCGTCTGACCAATCGCGGCGGCAAGGGTGTGATCAACGTCAAGACGACGGAGCGCAACGGTAAAGTCGTCGGCATCTCGCAGGTGAGTGAGAAATCCGAGGTGATGCTGATCTCGCAGTACGGCAAGATCATCCGCATCGAGTCGAAGTTCATCCGCGAATCGGGGCGCTCGGCGCAGGGAGTACGGCTGCTGAATGTTGAGCCCGGAGACCGCGTGGCGGCGGCGGTGGTGATTCCTCCGGAAGAGCCTAATGGGAACGGGACGCTGATTCAGTAAGCTCGCGTAGGGGCGGACGCATTCGTCCGCCCCGCCGAGCGCTGCTCGGCGTTGTTCGGACGCCGCGAACTAGAGGCGTCGCCCGCATTACCGCAGTTACTTCTAAAGATCCCTGCTTTCGATTATTGTTAACCTTAGTGATACTGCCCCTCCCCGTGTGTGCCCGCGCGGTTGCAGACTATTCGTGAGCGAGCGTTTGTGCACGACATCGTAAACGCAAAACCTGAACCCGCGTACCAGGAACTTTTGAGTCGGCCGATTCGCGAGCTGGGGCTTACGCTTGCCGGGTCGCCGGTGGAGCGTTTTGTCGAACAGCTCTATCGCGAACTGGAGGCCAAGGGGCTGACAAAATTTCGTCCGGCTGTTTACTTGACGGATGAGTGGGGATGCCCGTCAGGCGAGCCGATTATCGGGATTCCGTTTTACCTGGCGAATGCGGCTTTGGCGCAGCTGGAAAAAGAGACGCACGACCTGGAAGACGCGAGAGAGATCATGATGTACTTGCGGCATGAGGCGGGACACGCGTTCACGTATGCGTACAAGCTGCACAATTCACCAGAATGGAAAAAGACCTTTGGGCCGTTCCGCCGTCCGTATCGCGACAACTACCGGCCCGCGCCATTTTCTCGCGATTATGTGCGGCATTTGCCGGGATGGTATGCGCAGAAGCATCCGGATGAAGATTTTGCCGAGACGTTTGCAGTGTGGCTGACGCCGCGCTCGAACTGGCGCAAGCGGTATCGCGGCTGGGGTGCGATGGCGAAGCTACAGTACCTGAACCGGTTGGCGCGCAAGCTGGGGAAGAGCGATCCTCTACGGCGTCGCGGACAGACCGACATCACGGTCGATGATATGGAAAGTACGGTGGCGGAGTTTTACCATCTCCAGCAGTCAGCGCGCGAAGAAGTTGCGGTCACTGAGCTAACGCCGGACACAGATTTGCGCGATATCTTTCCCGTTTCGAAGCGGCGGAAAACGGCGCTGCCGGCGCACGAGTTTCTGCATCAGCACCGCAAGGCGGTAATCGATAAAGTTGCGCAATGGACGGGAGCGCAGCGTCCACTGATCAAGACTCTGATTGACACGATTGAAAAGCGCGCCGGTGAACTTGACTTGCGCGCCGATAAAACGCGCAGTGCGGAACATCTGGCGGAGGTCACGGCCTATGCCACCGCACTGGTGATGACTTATGTGACGAAAGGAAAATTTATTCAGCCGTAGAAAAATGGAGCGACGGGCGTCCTCGCCCGTCTGGCGGCAAGGGTGGCCGGGCGGGGACGCCCGGCGCTCCACTGGCAAGTTGGTTTCCGAGGAGACACTATGATCGGAGCAAAACTGAAAATCGCGCTGCTCTACGACCTGTGGAACGAGGATCCGGTCGCGGCGGCGGCCAAGGAAGAGGCGGTTCCTGCGCCCAAACCTCGCAAGAAAGTAAAAAAGGTAAAAAAAGCAAAGACCGACCGCGAGGAGATCTTCGACGCGCTACAGAAACTGGGGCATGAGCCTTCGTATTTCGAGCTGGATGGGCGTCCGCAGTCGCTGCACTCGCTCTCGCGCTGCGATGCCGATCTCATTTTCAACCTGACCGAGTCTTTCGACGGCGACGATACCAAGGAAATGAACGTGGTCGCTTATGTCGACCTGCTGGGATTGCGCTACACAGGGGCCGGTCCGCATTCCATTTTCATGTCCCAGGACAAAGCGATTGCCAAGAAGATCTTCGCGTTTCACGGCATCAAGACTCCATTCTTCGCGACTGCCTATCGCGGGCGCATTGAACATGCCCACGACATTTCTTTTCCGCTCATCGTCAAACCGTCGTGGGAGGATGGATCGATCGGTATCGATGCTGGCTCCGTCGTAAAAAGTGTCAAGGAGATGATGGAGCGCATCGAGTATATCCAGGACGAATTCGACTCGCCCGCCCTGATTGAGGAATACATCGAGGGGCGAGAAATTTACGCTGGAGTTCTCGGCAGCTACGAACGGACGCAGGTTTTACCGCTGGTCGAGCTCGATCTTTCACGCTTGCCCGAGGGTATGCCAAAAATCGCCAGCTACGACGTCAAGTTCGAGAAGAACACCGAAGCCTACAAGCTGACCAAATCATCAATCGCGGAAAATCTGGACGAAGATACGACTAAGCGGTTGTCCGATACGGCGCTGGCTGCGTACCGGGCGCTGAAGCTTCGCGACTATGGACGCATCGACATGCGACTCGCTCCGAACGGCGATGTCTATGTCATCGAAGCGAACCCGAATCCGTGGCTGGCGAGCCGGCAGGAATTTGCCATGGCCGCGAAGGCGCACGGGCTCTCCTACACGGAGATGATCGGCGCCATTGTTGATTTGGCGATGAGCCGTTACCTGAATGCTAACCTTACTAATGCGGTAGCGATGCACTAGCGGGAAGCCCGGAAGTTCGCGGCAAAATCTTCACCACAGGGTACACAGAGGAACACAGGAAAACGCTCTTAATGCGGTTCGCGGGGCTACCTTGCCGTCGTTGCCTTGCCTACCGGTTGCAACCTTTCGAAGGCCTCTTCGGCGCGGCTCAGGGCTTCCTGCACGTTGTCGCAAATGTTCTCGGGACCGACTAACTCCTCAAACTCCGTCTGCCGAATCAGCTGCAAGGGCTGCTCCCTGGCGCCGCAAAGAATCAACTGGCGACCACTCGCCTTCAGGGTCCGAGCTACTTCTTCCAGCGCGAAGAGGCCGGTAGCATCGAGCGCTGTCATATTTCGCAGCCGCAGAATTACGACGGGCGGAAGCTTGTGAATATTCTCGGTGACCACGTCAATCTTGTCGGTTGCGCCGAACAGAAACGGTCCGTGGATGCGAAAGATGGTCGCGTAATACGGGATGTCCTTATCCTGCAAAATGTGCACGCGTCCGTCTTCAACATAGTCGTCGGTGACCTGCGAAACTGTGGTGGTGGCGGCTACACGGCTGATAAAAAGCAGCGCCGCGAGAATCATGCCCGCCTGCACGGCCACAGTAAGATCGGCAAAGACCGTCAGCGCGAACGTGACCAGCCACACGCTGATGTCGGTTTTCGTGAGCTTGAGCAGAGACGGAATCTCGCGCCACTCGCCCATGTTGTAGCTCACGACCATCAGGATTCCCGCCAGCACCGCCATGGGTACGAAACTCACCAGCTTCGAAGCAAACAGCAGAATCGCCAGCAGCGTGAGCGCGTGAATCATGCCCGCTACCGGCGTTTTTGCTCCCGAACGAATGTTGGTTGCCGTGCGGGCGATGGCACCGGTTGCGGGCAAGCCGCCAAACATTGGCGAAAATACATTGGCGATGCCCTGCGCCACGAGCTCGACATTCGGATTGTGCCGGTCGTTTCTATCGACATTGCTGCTATTACTCATCCGATCCGAGACCACTGCCGACATCAGCGACTCGATCGCGCCCAGCATGGCGACTGTTAGTGCCGGGCCCAGAAGTCCGTGAATCAGATCAAAACGAAACGCGGGAATGTGCAGATGCGGCATGCCGCTGGGAATTCCATTGAAACGCGAGCCGATGGTTGCGACCGGCAGTTTGAAAATCCACACCGCTAGCGTGCCCAGCACGAGGGCCACAATCGCGCCAGGGATCCGGTTTGAAACTGCGCGGCAGACAATGATGATGACGATGGTGCCGGCGGCAAGCGCCGTGGCTTCGAGCGAAATGGTATGAAAATTCTGGGCCAGCGCTTGCATGCGTGCCCAGAACACGCCGGGAACTTTTTCGAGGTTTAGGCCGAAGAAATCTTTCACCTGCGTGCTGGCAATCAGGATGGCAATACCGTTCGTGAACCCGATGACGATTGGGCGCGGAATGAACTTCACCGCCGTACCCATGCCAGTGAGCCCCATGATGACGAGAATGGCTCCCGCCATCACCGTGCACATGAATAAGCCTTCGACGCCATGAACGGCGACGATGCCGGCGATGACGACCACAAAGGCCCCGGTTGGACCACCGATCTGGGTCGTTGATCCGCCGAGGGCGGAGATCAGAAAGCCTGTCACGATGGCGCAGTAAATGCCGGCTTGGGGCGTGAGGCCCGACGCGATCGCAAAGGCCATCGCCAGCGGCAGCGCGACTAGGCCTACGGTGATTCCGGCAAGCAGATCGTGCAGGAATTTATTCAGATTGTAGTCGCGCAGGCAAAGAACTGATTTGGGGAGCCAGCGATCGTCAAAAAGTGTGAGTTCCATCGGATACAACAATTATCGCAAGTAGCAGGCAGGGACCATAGTCCCCGAAAGGTGTATGGCCAAGACGATCCTTTTGGGTGCAAAGAGTCAAAGAGGGGGGCGAGCTGCGCTCGACTGGGACGGGGCAAAGCCCCGTCCCGCACGAGCATTCGCGGTCTTTCTAGAACAGATTCCACAGGAACTGGTTGTACACCTCGTGGTGGAACTGCACTTCGGCCGGCTTGACAATCGTGCCCAGCAGGCGCGGGCAGCGGTCGGCCGATGCCTGCTTCAGGTCGGCGTACCGTCCTTTGACGTCCTCCCCCAGGAGTTTGCTTGTCCATTCGGCTTTGCGGAAGTTGTCGATTGCCGTGTAGATGTTGTCGGGCAGGTAGCGTTCGGCCGATCGTAGATTCTTGATCTTGGCCGTCTCGCCTTCCAATCCGGTCTTGAAAATGGAGTACATCACCAGGTAGGGATTGGCGTCGGGAGCGACGGCGCGCACCTCGGTACGCATGCTGCGCTCGTTGCCGATCGGGATGCGGATCATTGCGCCCCGGTCGACGGCCGACGCTTTGAGCTGGTTGGGCGCCTCGAAGTGCGGATCGAGGCGGCGGTAGGCGTTGACGCTGGAATTGAACAGCAGACAAAGGTCATTCCCGTGAGTGAGAATGCGGTCCATAAACTCATATCCGAACTTGCTGAGCTTCTCCTCGCCCTTGGGATCCCAGAACAGGTTCTTGCCTTCCTGGCTGACGGAGACATTGGTGTGCATGCCGCTGCCGTTGACGCCCACCACCGGCTTCGGCAGGAAGGAGGCGGTCAGGCCCATATTCCGGGCCACCTGGCGGCAGATCAACTTATAGAGCTGGATATGGTCGGCGGCGGCCACCACTTCGGCGTAGCTGTAGTTGATCTCGAACTGCGAGGGCGCGACCTCCGGATGGTCCTTCTCGTTCTGGAAGCCCATGGACCGTTGCACTTCAGCGGTCGTATCGATAAACGTGCGCAACGGATCGCCCGGCAACGAGTGGTAGTAACCGCCCGTATTGACGTACTCGAACTTGCCTGTCTCGTGGTAGCTGCGCTCGGCCTCGGGTCCCTGGAACAGGAAGCCCTCGATCTCATTGGCGGCGTTGAGTGTGTAGCCGTGCTTCTTGTGCAATCCGTTGGCAAACAGCTTCAGCATGCTGCGAATGTCGGCGGTGTAGGGCTCTCCGCCTTTGTCGATGACCTCGCCAAAGACGAGCACTTTGCCGGGTCCGAAAATATCGGCTGGACCCCAGTAGAATGCGCCCCAGTCAATGCCTAAACGCAGATCACTTTCTCGCTGCGCCGTGAAGCCGCGGATCGACGAACCGTCAAACGTCAGGTTGTCATAGCTCTTCAGCAGGAATTTCTTGTCATAGTCCAGCATGTGCAGACGGCCTTCGAGGTCGCTGAACAGCACGGTCAGGGCCTTAATGCGCTTCTCATCGGTCAGGTACTTCAGCCGCTCCTCCTGAATCTTGTGAGGAGTCACGCGGTCCAGGCGCTGTTTCTTCGCCTTCAGATTCAACTCTTCAAGTTCGTCGTAGGGGATCGCTAGAAAATTCCGCAGTTCAGTTGACATGTGTCTCCTTGAGTTTGTGCGCTACCCAGCAAGATCGAACGCCCGGGGTTTGACCAGATAGGCTATCGTGTCAGGCGCAAGCAGACAAATAGAAATCGGTTATAGCAACGATCAGGTTTTCCGATTTGCATCAGAAACAGTGCAGAAACCAGCTTCAAGCTTCGACTCCGAGCAACTAGAACCTGATGGCGCGAAGCTCGGCGTTCGACGCTCGAAGCTCGATTTATTTCGCGGCATCCCTCGGCGGTAGAACCTGGCTTTTCCATGAAATAATCGAATGCGAGGGACTGCACTTGAGCTGCGCGATCTGTGAAGAACGCAAAGAAAAACGGTTTTGCCCGGCCGTGCACGGGAAAATCTGCCCGCAGTGCTGCGGCGAGCAGCGCGAGGTGACCCTCGACTGCCCGAGCGACTGTCCTTATCTGCTGCAGGCTCGTGAGCACGCGACCGCGCACAAAGCCAAAGCGCAAAATGAGCAGCCGGGCGAACGGGATCGCGAGGCGCTGTTTCCAGAAGTTGAGATTACGGAGCAGTTTCTCTACGAACGCGAGCACCTGATCCTCGGACTCAGCTTCGCACTGGCGAAGAGCGCTCGCGCCGACCGTTCTCTCGCCGATCGGCCGCTCATGGATCGTGATCTGATCGCGGCTTTGAGCTCGCTCGTGAAGAGCTATCAAACGCTGGTGAACTCGAGCCTTATCTACGAGCCGCCGACCGCCAATGTGGCGCTCCAGAACATCATTCGAGATATCGCTCGCGAAGTCGAGATCATGGTCAGGGAATTTCGTGAGGCCGAGCAGCAACATATCGGCCATACGCAGCTGCGGGATTCCGAAGTACTGAAGGCGTTGGTATTCCTCCTGCGACTGGGCTTGGGACGCACTTCCGGCAGGCCGAAGTCGCGCGCGTTCGTCGATTTCCTCTTTGCCCAGTTCCCCGAAAAAGAATCAGCCATTGCGAGGCCAGAAGAGGCGGGCAGCCGGATCGTTATTCCGTAAGATTTGATTCGTAGGATCTGAATTCCGTCGGATCTGGCGTAGGCCAGTTCGTCGGCAGGAGCGACTACTCGGCTTCTTCCTCTTCCTGAGACGCGCCGGCTCGGACCAGGTTTTCCAGCTCCCGACTCAGACTTGCGCGCTCAGCCTCGGGCAAATCCAAAAAGCGGAAAGGCTGCAGGCATCCTTTCGTGGCCCACATGGGAAACAGCATGTACGAGCGGCAGCGGATGCTGGTGCAGCCGAGGTGGAACAAAACTGTCACTCGGATGCCTTCGTCGAGCGGGTGTTCGAGCGAGATCAACCCGCCGTTGACGGAGAGCTGATTCATGCGGCCGCGGACCTGCCGCCCGTTTTCGAGCAGCACCAAGGCAAGGATGGAACCGCCGAGCTTGACGCGCGAGCCCCGGTGTCCCTTTTGGGTAATGGCCGGCATTCTGCGTCAATTGTGCCTCAGTAGGAGGAAGCAGGGCAGATTACGAAAGTTCGGCCTTGGCATGGGCCGCACCTCACTAGGGGCTGGGCGTGTCTCCCTCTGCCCAGAGGCGGCAAGCCGCGTCTCGACCGTGCTACCGAGTGGCGGCTGATCGTACACGAGCACGTGTCAATCTGCAGCCATAGGCCGACTCGTCAGTGATAGTCCTTCCAGAAGAAGTACGCCGTCATCGCCAGGCCCACGGCGATGACGAAGCCGCGAATCCAGGCGGGCGGAAGCTTCTGAGCGTAATGGGCGCCGAAATATCCGCCGAAGATCGCGCCCACGATCATGATGCTGCCCTCTCTCCAAACCACGGCACCGGCCACAATGAAGGCGACGACCGCGACGCCATTGATGATCCCGCCGAGTACGACTTTCAACGCATTCATGGCGTGAATGTCGGTCATGCCGAGCGCGGCCAGCATCGCAAGGTTCAGAATCCCAACCCCGCCGCCGAAGTAGCCTCCGTAGACCGAGACCACCAACTCAAAGAGACTCGCGACGGCCAGAGCCGAGGTGGAAGCATCGTGGGCGATCGAGCCTTTGGAGCCGCGTGCCAAGCGGCTGCCGAACATAAACAGCAGCGTCGCTCCCAGCATGAGCCACGGTAGAACGCGCAGGAAGGTCTGCGCGGGCGTGTGCAGTAAAAGGTAGGCGCCGGCAATTGCTCCGATCACGCTGGTGACGGTGAGCGGAATCATGACGCGGCGCGAAAGATCGAGGTGCCTGCGATAAGCGCCGGAGCTGGCGGTCACTCCCACCCAGAGCGCCACAGTATTCGTGGCGTTGGCCGCGATGGGAGCGACTCCGCTGAACAGCAGAGCGGGGAAGGCGATGAAGCTGCCACCGCCGGCGACAGCGTTAAGCGCGCCGCCGAGAGCGCCCGCGAAAAATAGGAAGAGGATGCTATGGAGTGCCAAATATCAGGTTTATCACACCGGTCGAAAAAGCGGCGCCCGTTTATACGTACGCCCGCTCCTGGCGCCGTATTGCCTTGTAGCGCTCGAAGGCTTTGCGCTTGTCTTCCAGCCCCAACATCGAAGCAAGCGTGGAGCCGCGAAAGGTGTGGGCAGCCATCTCCCGAGCGTGACGCATGACGAACCACGGATCGTGCCAAAAGGTTGCGGGAAGGTGGCGAGTCTTCATCCAGCGCTCAGCCTTCCACCGTAAGTACTCGACTTCATCCGCCGACACGTATTTGGTGCGCACTACCGCAGTGGTCCCGTCGTGCTCCTCCACTCGCTCATTCGCGATCAACCCCTGCTGGCGGAACTGCTCGGTCATGGGCGTGCGCGGATAAGGTGTTGGGTGCTGGATGTAAGGCCAATCTACGTAGCGGCGGGCGAATTCGAGGTTGGCCTCGATGGACTCCCGTGTATCGTCAGGATTGCCGACGATTAGTCCTCCCACCACATACATTTTGTTTCGATGCAAGCACTCGATGGCTTTCAAGGTGGCATTGCCGATGCTGGCGCCGTTTTCGCGTTCCGTGTTCTTGGATGCGGCGCGTAAGAACTGCAGGTCGCCTTCCAGGATGTTTTCGATACCCAGGAAAACGTACCGGAAGCCCGCGCGGTGCATCAAAGGCGCGAGGGTTTCACCGTGGCTGGCGATGGGTGAGGTCATGGCTTGGACGAAGTAGTCGAGCTTGTTCAGTCCGGCATCGATGATGGCGTGGCACAACTGTTCGAACCGGCGCACGTTGAGGGTAATATTGTCGTCTACCAGGAAGATGGTGCGGGCTCCATGCTCGCGGGCATCGCGGATGTCACGCAATACGCGCTCAAAGGAATAGGTATGAAAGTTCCGCCCCCGCATTTCGATAATGGAGCAGAAACTGCAATCGTAGGTGCAGCCGCGCGAGGTTTCGACGACATCCACCTGGCGGCCCAGCAGAGTGTAGCCCTGGAGCACCCGAGCCGCGCGATTAGGCGGCCGGATTTCGTCCCCCTCCAGCCGATGCACGGGCCGAGCCGGGTTATGGAGCCAACGGCCGCCGTCGCGATGCGAAAGGCCGCAGATATTTTCGATGCCTCCGCCGCTCTCTAAAGCACGCAGCAGTTCCCGAAACGTTATCTCGCCTTCACCGCGGACGATGTAATCCACCGCCATTTCCTGGTAGGCCTCGGGGGCAAGGCTCGGGTCATAGCCACCGACAACGATTTTCACTCGGGGCTTGAGTGCCCGCGCCAGATCGATGATGCCGCGAGCAGTCCGGCGCTGGAAGGTCATCACGGAGAGCCCGACAACCTCTGGATCATGGTCGTGAAACAGCCGTGTGATAGTTTCCCGGACGCGACGCTGACTGAGGATCAGATCGGCAACGGAGACGCGGTGGTGATCGTCCACATTGCCAGCCAGCGAGGTCAGAGCGCCATTCGGCATGCGGACAGCAACCGGAGGCATGTGCTCGAAAGAATCCGGCATGGAGAGCAGCAGGACGTTCATAAAGCCTCCTCGCGTGCTAAAGGAGAAACCGGCTGCGTGCAACCGCAGGCTGAATGCTGAAATCGTACCCCTGCATAGCGCAACTCTGCAACGGCGGCTACGTGTGTTCGATCAGTGCGTCGCTGCAGCTATCCCTATCCCTGCGCTTGGCGCAAGGTTCTTGTCGTACATCGCGCCGTAGCCCAGATATTGACGCACAGGATCCCGCAGGTAGTTGATATCCACTTTCTCGACTTCGCCATTCTTGCCAAAGCTGGCGGTCAAGTGAGCGTTCATGCCGGCAAAATATGTCGGCAGGTTGAGCTTCTGATACCGCGCGAGCACCTGATCACGCAGCGCAGGATCGAAGTGGACGCCATATTTGTCGACCAGCGCTTTAATCGCTGCATAGTCGCCTTCTGCCTTGATGCGCATCAGTTCGGCCAGAAGCATGCCAACGCCCTGACGCATCTTTTGATAGTCGGCTAGGTGAACGTAGGTTTTGCCGTCGCGCGTCAACTGTTCGATCGAGCCGGGGACTTTGTCTGCGATGTAGTGGGCGATCAACTGGCGGTCGCGTTCGTGGTCTTCTTCAATCGTGTCGCCGTGCGGAATGCGCCGCAGTTGCGTCAAGCCGATCTCGGCCGCGTTGTCGTACATGGCTTTCGCCACTTCTTCCTGGTTCGAGATCAGGCCCAGTTCTTTCAGCTTGGGATCCCAGACATTCCAAAGCGCCATCAAATCGGCGCGCCCTTCTTCGAGCGTGGAAAAATATTCCTTCAGAAAAGGTTGGGCACCGCCGCTGACGCGGTCACTCAGCTTGCCGGAACCGTGGCCAATCACTTCGTGCAAGGCGGTCATGAGATCGCTCGCTTCCGTGCCATATTTCATGGTGCGTTCGACCTCGGCGGCATCGGTGGCAAATTCCGCGATGGCCGTCTTGCCGACGGCTTCGTCCAGAGCGCGTTTGCTTGCTGTGAACAGAAAATTCTTCGACCCGTATTTCTCGTGGATTTCGTTTTCGTTCGGCAGATTGTCGCCGATCGTGGTCACGCTAAAATCGCCGGTTTCGACGACGGTTTCGACGGCTTTCACGACCGGGAGTTTGAACGACGTGAGCTTATACTTCGCATCCCACGGAGCCTTCTCTTCAAAATAACCCGCATTTTCCGCCAGTTTCTTCATCGCGGTAGTAACCGGCTTGTCGGTGATGGTGACAAAACTCTGCGAGCTTCCTTTCGCTCCGCGTGCGTCCCGATAGACCTCGATAAAGCCGTTGTCAAAGTCCACCGTGGCATCGTTCTGAACCCACACGGTGCCGAACCGAACCCACTCCGCGTATTCGCCGGTCTGGTAGTAGCGGATGAGATGGTCAATCGCTTCCGCTTGCTGGGGTTCGGCGTAGCCGCGCGCCTTCTGTAAGAATTCGTTAGCCTTCTTCAGGAACGTCGCATACAACCCGGGAGGAACTTTGCCGTCGGGCGTGCCCGCCCGGTAGACAAGTTCCGTAAGTTTGCCGTCCGCAGTTTTTACCACCCGCGAATTCAGCGGATACTTTTCTTGAAATCCCTTGAGATCGTCCAGGCCTACGCCCTGATAAAAAGTGTTCGAACTGGACTGGATCGTGTCTTTTCCTCCCGCCGGACTCTTGGCGGTAATCATCGGCTCAAATGCGGGGTCAAAAAGCGAAGCCCGCAATGACTCCAGTTCCCGCATCACGTCAGCTGGTTTCTTCAGCGGCGGGAGATCGGCATACGCCGTCCGAAAGCCTCCGTTTTGTTGCGCAATCAGCGCGGCCTTTTCCAGTTGCTCGAACGTGAAAGCGGGCAGAAATTTCTGCGACGTCAGATCGTTGTGATTGCCGCGGCTGGCCCAGAAAAGTTTCGCGAATTCGGCAATCTTCGCCATCGCCGCCGGGTCGATTCCCTTCGAATGCGCCATGATTTCCTCGAGCAGACGCTTCTGTCGCAGACCGTAGGCGGACAACTGATCGTAAATAATCGGGTCGATGGCGATCGAAGCTTGCGTCAGCCAGTACGCCAGGGCTTGCTGCCGGGGCGAAAGCGCCTGGAAGCTGGGCGCGGCCACTTGAATGAATGCGGTGTCGCGGACGCGCTCGACGAGGACGTTGCTGGCTTTGTCTTGCTGGCACAGTGCCGGGGTAGCGACCGCGAACACGAACAGGAGCGAAAGCGAAAAGAAGAGTGCGAAATCAGACGGCTTCAAGGGATTGGCCTCCATGCGGTTTGATGCGAACCGGACCAAACTCCGCAGGCTACCACAGACCAGCCTGTCGAGGCTGGGAGAGACGCCCGTTTACTCTTAAGCTGAAGCCGGGTGCCGGGTCCCTCACACATTCGCGCTTTTTGCGAATTTGTGGGCGGGGCCGCACGACCGTTGCGGCTGAGCGTTGATATTGTCGTGAGACCCACTCATCGCAGAGTGCGCGATGAGTGGGGCACCCAGCAGGTCTGCTATGAGTGGGCCCTATTCGTCTTTCGCCAACCATGCCAGAGCTTCCTCGCGGGTCTTAAAAGCGGGAAACTCGCGGCGGGAGAAGCTACGCAGGCTCTCAGAGAATGCATGAGGAAAGTTCTCTGCTCCCATCCACGCCGATTTCTTGACATGAGGCTTGTCAAAGACGGCGCTCTCTTTCATGGCCTGAATGGCTTCTTTGTCAAAGGATGCTCCCGTGAAATCGGACAGGATCAATACCGAACTGCGCGGAAGCGTAGTAACAACATCGGGAACCGCCCGGCAAACCTTTTCGACCTCAGCCGCCGAACAGTTTGAGAAGTCTACTAGAAGAATCTTCTTACCTTCATGAGAAATGAACCGAATACGGTCGGTCATATGACTTCTTTCCCTGGAAGGTAGGAGTTTGTACTGGCGACTGTGGAATGTCAACCGGCGCTCCAGAAGTTCAGCCCACCGCTCGCTTCTTGCGCATCCAGACCTGCCACGTAACTCGACCAGCGTCCTGATCCGTCAGCGGGCGGCCCGTCGCCTTGAGGGCCAGCTTGATCTGGCCGTGGTGGTAGCCCTCGTGCCAGATCATGTGCTGAAGCAGCAGGATCGGGTGGTCGTAGTGGAGGTTCATGTCCTGGCCTCGTTCCACCCGGCTCTTGACCGCGTCGCGCACCGCCTTGGCGCTGTCGTTCAGCATTTGCGCGAGGCGATCGGGATCGCGCTCGTCCATCCACTCCTCCTCGGGCAGGTCTCTGGCGAACTCGGGGGCATCCTCGGAGATGAACACCAGTCGCACATAGTGTATGTGCGTAAAAAGCTCCGCGACGGACGGGCTGCCGCCCATCACTCGCGCCTCCAGTCCACCCTCCGGCAGGGCGCGGAGCTGGTTAAGCAGGATAGTGTTGTTCCGATCCCAGGAGTCCAGCAGAGCCTCAAGCAGGCTCTGGTCGTGAGTCCTTGACATCATAACCTCCGTTCGCTGCCATCATAAACGCGACGGAGTCTGCGATAACCTCGTCCGACTCGATACATTCCGAGTGTGCCCACACCCACTCATTTGCAAAGTACGCGAATGAATGGGGCAGCCGGCGGGACGCACGTCCCGAAAGGGGAGGTGGCACGCGACCCGGGCCTTCGATACGCTACTGTGGCGATAACGTCTCCCGCGGGCGCGCATAAAACAGTACTGCCGCCAGTGCCAGCCTGACCAGCGATCGTCCCCAGATCAAATACGGTGGATAGAGGCTGCCCAGATCGAGCATTTTGAGAGACAGCAGCGGCGTGATGGCAAGGATGCAGAGACCCACAATGAGCGCGTCCAGGATGGCGACGTTGCGAGCCGGGTCGCGGGCGGCGAGAAACAGCATCACGCTGATCGTGAGCATGACGCCACCCATCTCCTTCAGCAAGGCCAGCAGCAAGGTGGAAACCTCGGACGCGGGAGGATGCAGGAACACTCGCAGGACGAGCGGCTTGTCGGCGAGGATCATGAACACCCCTCCAACAGCAATAAGTACGGACACCACCCGCAACCCTAACGACAACGCACGGTAAGGCGGTCTTGACATGGGATCGGTCCCCCTTTTCTCGGCAGGACTATATCACGCGGGCGTGGACAGGCCTGTCTGCGGGGAGGTAAGCGCGAGAAATGTCGCACCCGGCGTTACACTTCTTTTAAAGTGGCCCACCCTCTATAACCGTGTCGGCGTTGTCAAGGGACACGTAGAGCATTCGAGATCAGCGATGCTTTCCAGCTGGCGCTGAGTCTCGCGGTTTTGTTTTTCCTTATTAGAAAGCTTTT